>OCHA01000089.1_pt1 | contig 124291 bp, 104 predicted proteins | sample 1538591 | NCBI WGS metagenome assembly OCHA01 (sample SAMN04571710, study PRJEB22368) | human gut metagenome | biome: human gut; material: stool | host: Homo sapiens | place: Luxembourg | collected 2012-09-06 | reverse complement strand
TATATACAAAGGATTAGAGTTAGAAGCCAACATAAATGGCTACGCAACATATGAATTGTTATGTTGTGCACAACATAATAAATCGATGGCGACAAGGGAACGCAAACCACGATGAAACAACAACAAATCCACACGACTGGTTTTGCCGTTGTATTCTAATTCATATTGATTGCCTATGAATGTAAACCCTTTACCCAATTCAAGCAGGAACAGCTTTACCTTATCAACCAATCTGCGTTCAATTTCTAATTCCAATATAGGCGAAGTGACACCAAGAAAGCCCAGGTTATAGCTGCTGCGGAACACCTCATTGGCATACAAGGCTTGCGGAGCTGGCAATGTGTTTTTGAAATTATTGTCGCTTTCTTCTTGAAGGCCCTTGTGCTCATACAGCTTCATTTTTATAGCACTTGTAAGCAAGTCGCGATTCCAACCCTTTCTTGCTGTTTCTTCCGCATAAAAGAGTGTGTCTTCGTCATTCAAGTTCTTGTTGAGCAACAATAGGTTGTGACCCCATGGCAAAACTGCTACGGCTTGTAGCAGTTTTGAGCCGCTATCCGCATATCGCAAATAAAACTTCTTCATGTTCCACATCTGCCGTGTAGAAAGTCCCATATTAGAGTATTGCACTTTCAAATCCACCGACAAACATTTAACTACACAGCTGCCATGTTTGCTTTCTATTTTCTTTTCATACAGCAATTTGCCTATTTCCCAATATGCAGAGGTGACATTCCCGTTCACCTGTTTGGTCACCCTTTGCCGGGTATCATTGATTACTGCAACAACCTGTTGCAGTAATTGTTGGTATTCATTTTCAGAGAACTCTTGCTTCATGATTTCTTTCATATCAATCCTCCTTAATGTCTGCCAACAACTTTTTCAATTCAGCTACAGCATAGCTGATATTTTGGCTTTTCTCCTCAATGGTGGTCATAAGTTCTGCGAATGTACGGTCATCCTCTTCTCCTCCTTGTTTTATCCAGGTAATATCAAGACTTGTTTTATCACGAGCCATGATTTCATCAATGCTATATCTGCGCCAACGGCCAGTTGGGTTACTCTCGGCATCGTATGTCTCTTTCCGTGCTGACAGGCCATCTGCGTGGTAACACTGTACAAATCGTCAAGGTGATGACGTTCCAGCTTGTTAGTGGCAAGAGTATGCTTTACATCCGTTCGGTAGTCATAGAACCATATTTCTTTGGTGGGTTGACCTTTGGTGAAGAAAAGTACGTTGGCCTTTACGCCTTGGGCATAGAATATGCCTGTAGGTAAGCGCAGGATGGTATGTAAATTGAAGTTAGTAAGTAATCGCCGCCGTATAGTTTCTCCGGCATTACCACGTTATCGGGTAACATCACGGCTGCACGTCCTCCTGTTTTCAATGTCAGCATGATGTGCTGGAGGAAGCTCAATTGGTTGTTCTTTGTTTCCACATAGAAATCTGGGCGGTTAATTTCAACAGAACCGGACGGGCGAGTGCCAAACGGAGGATTGGCAAGAACGACATCAAACAAAGTGGAAGGTTCTTTTCCAAAGAATCGTCACATGTGATAGGACTACGGTCTGTGCCGATGCCATGCAAGTAAAGATTCATGGAAGCCAATGTTACGACCAATGGGGTATTGTCAACGCCATGCAGAGCCTTGTTGTTCAAGAATTCTTGTTTTGACAAATCGGGCGACTGGTCTTTCATGTAATCGTATGCTGCCAGTAGGAAGCCACCTGTGCCACAGGCGGGTCGCATACCGTTTCGCTTATCTGCGGCTTGATGCAGTCCACCATTGCGCTGATGAGTGGGCGCGGTGTGAAATATTGTCCGGCACCGCTCTTTTTGTCCTGGCCATTCTTTTTCAAAATACTTTCATAGATTGCCCCTTTTACATCGCCATCCATAATGAGCCATTGCTCCTCGTTAATCATGGTGATGACCTTTTTGAGATAAACGGGCTTATCTATTTTGTTCTGTGCTTTGGTGTAAATGGTGCCTATCAGATTATCCTGCTCACTAAGTATCTTCAAAGTTTGCTCGTATTGACTGACCAATTCGTAGCCATCCAATTCTATCAGGTCATTCCATTGATAGCCTTCCGGTATGGCGGACTCCTCGCCATACATTTCCACATTCTCTATGTCCATCTTTAAAAACAGCAGATAAGTGAGTTGGGTGATGTAGTCGGTGAAGCCTATGCCTTGTCCGGATAGTGTGGTAGCTAGATTCCATACCTTTTTTGTCAATGACTGTTCATCGGGTTTATTGTTATTTACCATGATGTTATGCTGTTTTTCTTAATACTACAAAATTAAACAATGAATGGAGTGCGGCATCCGCTTGTTGCATATTGCCGAAAGCACTTATCATTTGGGCTGCATGGGTACGGTCGGTCATGCGCAAATCCCTTGTGGTGCAGGCTCCATTGGAGGCAATATAGTCCACAATACGGCTCATTACCTCACGCTGTTTGTTCGTGATGCCACCTTGCTTTTGACCGCACCATAGGTTGAAGAACTGTTTGGCTGACGGATATACGCTTTCCAATCGCTCGATTTGATGATAAGCAAAACGTACAAGCTGTATGAGGTTGGTCAATGCTTCTGCTTCTTGTTTTTTTAAAGTACGTTTTACCTTGTCAGGACTGATAAAAGTATGATAAAGTAATCTCTATTCATGCTAAAGAGCTTCATTTTGCTAAATCAACCGCAACTTATGATGTTATTTTAAAAGATGTTGTTATTTTTGTAGCTTAGATTGGTTTGTGTTTATTAAATGGTTTCGATATAATGAGTAAAAGTCATCTGTTTTTAAAGAACGAATTTGGTGTCTGTCTTATGTTTAATCATACAAGAGGCAGGGATAGTAATGAAGAAACTTTGGAAGACGGAAAGGATTATCGTCAGCAGAGAGAGAATTTTCATCGTTGCCGTATGGATTTTGAACAAGCTTTAAAAAATCGCCATAGCTCAAGAACGAAAAATATTTCAGTTGAACATTTTGATGTGCTTTCGATTGACTTTTTAAAGATTGCAGATAGTACATTGGTAGAACAATATTGTCGGGTCTATGGTCTATCAGAGCTTAGTTATTCCAATATGAACCAGACGGTTTTATTCGCTATATCTGACGAAGAACGATTCAATGAAGTTTTTATGACTCAGATTGACTCTTTTGTTGCGGAAGGAAATAACGCTGGCACAGAGTATAAACCACTGACTTTGATGGCCGGTTTTCATTATTGGAGCAGTGATTCGATGAAGTCTTTTGGTATTACGGATGGTGATGCCCATGATGTACTTCTTGAATTGGTGGAAAGTTCACCAAAGATAGTGTCAAAACATCGCATTGTAGTAGAAGCCATGGAAGGGTATCTAAATAGAAAGCGGATTACGTATAAAAAGATAGAGTCAGGAATATACCAACTGGATTTCATTCCAAAAGAAGAATTGGAATTCTTATTGGATAATTTTGATGTAATACAAAAAATTCAATCTTTGTACACTACTCGTGTACAGCCTAATAATTTTGGTGAACCGGAGCGAGTGTCAGATGCAACTTTGAATTTGCTTGAAGGAGCACCAACGATTGGTGTAATTGATACAGGAGTTCAGAGGTTAGCTGTACTAAATCCAATACTGGAGAGAGATGGGTTTGATTTAGTGGATAAGGACACCCCACATCCTTATGAGATTGATTTGAGGTCCGATTCAAGTCATGGTACAACCGTTGCTACATTAGCCGCATTCGGAAACAACTTCTATCGTAACATTAATGCCAACGTTGTTGATGCTGATGCAAAAATATTTTCTATTAAAGTGCAAAGCGGCGAAACAGGACTTGTGAATATCGCAGACATAAAAGAGGCTATCATTGCAGCTCATCGAAACTATGGCATTCGTATCTTTAATCTATCCATGTCCGTTCGTGGAAAATTTTATAATGAGGATATTTCTACTTATGCATATATACTTGACGAATTAGCTTACTCGTACGACTTATTGATTTTTATTTCTGTTGGTAATCTAAGTGTAGATGATATTGAGTGTATGCAGATTGTGGCAGCCGATTCTAAAACGAGTGATAAAGTCAAAAGATTTCTGAAATACCCCAATCATTATTATAATCCATTTGTTACATTGGAAGAAACAGAATGTCATGATGGTGAGTGTATGAATCTATGCGAGCCAAGTGAAAGCATGAACAATATGTCTGTTGGAGCTATAGCTGAAAGTTATAACCCTAACCATGGCAATTATGGATTGAGTTTAGGACGTGAATTTCCTGCTTATTATTCGCGTAAATACTACATGGACTATAATTCATTGATTAACGGTACTCGATTTAAGAATAACCAGAAAAACAAAAATCTTTTCAAACCGGATATAGTTATGCCTGGCGGAGATCAATTGGATATTGAGTCACGAATGATAGTCTTAGCGCCAAGGCTAGATGGAGCAGGCTTGAAAATAGAACAGAATTCGGGTACAAGTTACGCGACTCCACTAGCGGCTAATATAGCAGCTAAGATTACTCGTAAATATCCTAATCTAAATATGCAATCTGTGAAGGCTTTAATCATCAATAGTGCAGAGCCAATAAACAAGCATTATCTTGATGATACTGTCAATGATTTGAAATCCTTGGATAATAACTCATATCCAAATGTTGATAGTAACGAAAAAGCTATATTATCCAAGAGATATAGTGAGGAACGATTATCCAAGTATATATCGGGGCATGGTGTACCTAATATATCTAAGTGTATAGATTCAGACGATAATCGTTGCACGTTTGTTATTGAAGAAACGATAGCCTTTGATAGTCATAAGGTTGTTGATTTGAATATTCCTAATTATTTACTTCAATATTCAAAAAAAGATGCAGTGTTGACTTTGACTGCTACACTCTGCTATAAGTTCAATCCAAAGCGAACTGATGTATTGTCTTATTGCCCGATTCATATTGCTTTCAATTTTGGAAATAGTATGAATCGTGATGAACCTAAAAAAAATGCTGAGGAGTATGCAAGTAGAAGAGCGTCTGACAATAAAGATAGAATGGCTATAAAATCCAATGTAGGTTCATGGTCTGATGATTTTTATCCGGTATCAAGTAAAATATTCTCCAATGTGCAGAGGATGAGTTTAAATATCAGCCGTGATGAAATAGAAAAGGTTCATAATCAGATATCTATTATTTTTCGGTGTACATGTCGTGAGAATTTTGAAGGTACAAATCATCCGTTCTCATTTGTGCTGACCATAGAACAAAAGCATTCTGAAGAATTGGTTGGAAACAGTTTATACGATAGTTTGGAGCAGATTAATAGGGTAGAAGCTATCGCTCAGGCTTCTCTTGAAGCTGAATTATAATTCAAACGATAAAATGATTAGCTAACGCCAACCATTTTATCGTTTAAGAGTTTTCTCCAAATGTCAGTTCGAATAATATTATCATTATATCCATCTAGTATATTCCGTTTGATTGCATTAAGCAAAGCACGTTTTATGACGTAGTAGGACAAGTTTTTGCATTCGTTGTTAATGATGTTTTCTTTGGAATGTTCATTGTCAAAGACGAACCTATCTTTAATTGTATATTGGATAAGTGCATGTATTTGTTCACTGTTCGGTAAATCCATTTTAATAGATAAATCAAACCTCCTAATAAGAGCTTCATCTATCATTTGCAATTGGTTTGTAGCTGCAATGATGATAGTATCTTGACTTACAAAATCAAATAGTTGTAATATGGTATTTACAACCCGTTTCATTTCGCCATGATCTTGATCGTAATCTCTTATTTTCCCTAAGCTGTCAAACTCATCAAGCAAAACAATAGCTTTTTCCTGAACTGCAGTCTTAAATATTTGAGTGAGATTTTTGCTTGTTTCTCCTAGTCTCGATGAAATGACTGTACCCAAATTGACTATAATCAGTGGACGATTCAATTCGCCAGCTAAGACATAGGCACTTAATGTTTTTCCACATCCAGATGGGCCATGAAGCAATATCTTATTGGATACCGGAATATCCATTTGGGCAAGAGCTTCAGCTTGTTGTCTTTCCTTAATAAAATATTTAAACTCCTCACGAACATCTTGCGTACAAACCAAATCCTTCATTGTAAATGAAGACATTACCGTCTGTAGAATATACTCGTCTGCTTTGCTTTCAAACTCCTTATTTAATCGATATTCTCTTAATTTCCCCAATGAGTTTTCTCTATCAGAATCTTTAATGATAGATAAGATTTCTGTTGCAAATTTGCCCCTGTTATTTTGTTGAGAATATTCTACATACTGATACAACAAATCTCGCAAACGAGCATTGTCATTTGCTAAGGCAAATTTTGCTATTTGCTTGATGTAATCAGTCTGTTTCATGATGAATTTATTTTCTTTAATTTACAAAGATAGACAATTTAGCCGAATTGCCAAAATTTTGGAAGAATGGGAAGGATAATTTAACAAAAGATTTATTTCAAGATTTATTTCAACATCAACTTTATAGAAACTGCTTGCATTAACATCATATCGTAATCTATGAAAACAAGTATTTCCCTCATTTGTTTTACTGATATCTTTTATTCTCATTTTGATATAATTGGGTGTTTGATAATATGCTCATCTATTTTAATCTTGTGCTTCCCTGTTGTAGTGCGTAAGTTTTTCCTAATGGTGTCAATGGTAGAATTGGCAAACCATTCGTGGAATGTCTGCATAACGAATTGAGCCGTGACATCCCGGCTGATGTTGTATTGAAAAGCGATGTTCCAAGCGAAGTTCTTTAGTGAGATTTGGGTAACAGAAACACGTCGTTTGATGTGGATGTTTACACTAAGCGCTTGCCGATTGATGACAAAGTATCGGACACATTCGCAGATTTGGAAGATTTCTTCTTCGCTAAAGTCAAACTGTCTGAATGTATTTCGGGTGTATTGCAATACGGCTTGTAGCTTTTCATCTTCTTCTCTTTCTTTCTGTTGAAGATACTGCCGTTCCTCATGCTGGTACTCATAATGGAATAACTCCATCCGTTTCATTTGAATATCGTCATTGCCAACCATAGATATAGCTGTTGCTAAATTGCAATCATCTTTAGTTAGTCGGTCAGATTGCGTAGGCTTGTGACGGAATAAAGAAGGAAGAGATATTATATGTGCCGACAGAGAGAGGCATAAATGGTAAATGAATTTTAGAGCAACATAACACGCTACCATGATAAAAGGGAGAATGCTTAACTGTACCCCCAAAGTGTCACTCACAGGGAATGATATTGTGGATGCCAGAAGCACCGTTACTACTTCTATTACCCAGGACTGGAATATATGTTGCCTTTGCTTCATAACTATTTTTATCTATGGTTGTTTTGCAAAGGTATAACGTATTTCCGTAAAAAACGAAAGCCAAAAATAAGCAGTAAAGAGGCAACAACTTCATTTTATGGTGTTTGTGCAAACAAGAGTATAACAAGAGAAAATACCGATGAAAAAATGAAAACATCTGCAAATAAGAAACGGATAGTTAAATAAATATAAATCTTTCTTTGGCCTACATAAAACCATGTTTGTCCTTATGCTTTCTGTATGTCAGTTATAAAATCACCCTTATTTGTACCATAAAAACATAATTCGCTGATATTCATAGTATATTATATTTGAGGAAGTGAAGTAATTCAGACAAGGACATAAATAATAAGCAAAAGCGTGCAGTTTATCAGAGCTGCGCGCTTTTGTATTTTTTATTGTTATATACTTGTCGATATAAGCACACTGAGTTCTTTCTCTTTAATTCTAAAGAATCTATTTGCCGTTACAAGTATTTAAGTCCTCATTAAAATATAAATCATGATATTATATTTTTCTTTGATGATTTATTTAATTAACCTAGGTAATGGCAAATATGAGATTAGTAAAATTAAAGAACCGTCCGAGTAAGGGCGTTTTCGTTTTTGAATACATGCAGGAGCAGATAGAGCGTCTTAGAGGGCAAGGAAAAGAACGGACAGTCGAAACATATCAGTCCGCATTGAACAGCTTCATGAAGTTCCGTGACGGCATAGACTTATGTTTTGATGAGATGGATGCAGATTTGATGGAACATTATGAAACGGAGATGCGCTCCACTCACCATTTAAGTCGTAATACCACCTCTTTTTATATGCGTATTTTGCGTTGTGTGTATCGCAAGGCAGTGGGTGAGGGACTGGCCCTTCCTGCAGATCCTTTTGAGAATGTATATACTGGTGTGGACAAGACCTCAAAGAGAGCTGCCACCCTGACAGATATCAAACACATCAAGCAGTTGGATCTTTCCGATCATAAATCATTGGAATTTGCACGAGATATCTTTCTCTTTTCTTTCTATATGCGAGGAATGTCTTTTATAGATCTTGCCTATTTGCGTAAAAAAGATCTCAATAGTGGCTTTGTGAGTTATAGCCGTCGTAAAACAGGTAAGAAACTCATTATACGGTGGGAAAAACAGATGCAGGAGATTATTGACAGATACGGAGATTCGGAAACACAATATCTTTTACCTATTATAGAACGAGAAGATGGCACGGAGCGCAGACAATACCGGAATAAAATGTTGCTGGTGAACCGTAAGCTGAAGAAGATTGCAGCCCGGGCAGGATTGACCACACCACTTACTATGTATGTGGCGCGCCATTCCTGGGCAAGTATAGCTAAGACGAAAAACATCTCGATTGGTATTATTAGCGAAGCGATGGGGCATGATTCAGAAACTACTACACAAATCTATCTTTCGTCTATACAGACTAATCAGATAGATAATGCAAATAGAAATATTTTAAAAGATCTATAAGAAGGGGAATATTTGAATTATTTTGAAATTAGGACGCACTCTTATATAGAGAGCGTCTATCGGCTGCAAAGGTATAGATTTATTTTCATTTTCTAGCATTTACAGACTGTAAACTGATAAAAAAAGTTTTTTCTCTCTCTATATATAATAAACTTATGGGCTGATTTTATTCATACAACTTACTACATAAATGGAAATCAGAAATTTAAGAAATCGGACGCTCTCTATATAAGAGTGCGTCTGTTTTTAGTCGGATTATTCCACTATGAGTATTGTAAATAACAAGGGCAAAGACATGCCACAACAAATTTTGGGAACGACGGTTCAAAAGACCGACGACGCCGTAGGCATATTCCGAAATGATCAGGAAAAAAAGCATTGGTATGTGGCTGTTGTAAATAACAGAAGTGAAAAAGCCTGTCAGGATAGATTACGAAAACGTTTGAAAAACGAAACTGATAGTGAGAAAGCTTATGAAGTTTATGTCCCTATCCAACAGGAGATGAGTATTCGTCATGATGGTAAACGTAAAAAAGTGGACCGTATTGTTTTCCCTGCTCTTGTGTTCATTCGCTGCACAGATTCAGTAAGACGGAAAGAAATAGTCTGCCTTCCTTATATAAAACGTTTCATGGTTAACATAGCCGGTTCTTCCCGAAATACTTGCCGTCCCGTAGCTATTATTCCAGATCATCAGATGTACAGCTTGATGCGTATGGTCAATGATGCCGAAGAACACGTCACTATTGAGTCATGCCCTCTGCATTTGGGCGATCGTGTCCGTGTAAACGGTGGCAAACTAGTAGGGTTGGAAGGGAATATATGTCGTGAAATAGATGGTTCTACTAGTCTGGTTGTAAAAATTGATATCCTTGGATGTGCTAAAGTTACCATTGCTAGAGAATTGCTGGAACCTATAGCGGAAAAAAACTCAGTTAACATATAATTATATATTGACATACAATGACCATAGCAGTAGACTTTGACGGTACTATTGTTGAGCACAAGTATCCGGCAATCGGCAGGGAGTTGCCGTTTGCCATTGAGACATTGAAAAAATTGCGTGACGAACATCACAGGTTGATTCTATGGACAGTGCGTGAAGGGCGTCTGCTTGACGAGGCTCTTGCCTTTTGCCGTGATCGTGGTCTTGAATTTTATGCCGTGAACCGCGACTATCCGGAGGAGGAGAAAGGGCGTAACAATCATTACTCACGCAAGCTCAAAGCCGATCTTTTTATAGATGACCGCAACTTGGGAGGCCTTCCCGATTGGGGTACTATTTATGGAATGATTCATGACGGAACCACTTTTTCGGATTTGATACGTAGTGCCGGTGAATCTCCTGTTTCGGAGAATCACGGCAGAGGCCTTTTCTCGCGCCTGTTTGGCAGATGATTAAATAATAAATGAAAAAACTGATATGAAGACTTTAAAGAAACTATTATTGTTTGTTGTGGCATCCGTCTTGTTGGCAGGCTGCACCTCCTATAAAAATGTACCTTACATGCAGAATCCCGAGGTCGTGAACAGTTACAGGGAAGATCTTCCCCTTTATGACGCAAAGATTATGCCGAAAGATTTGCTGAGTATAACTGTGAACACGAGTGATCCTCAGGCTGCCGCTCCTTTTAATCTGACGGTACAGACTCCTCTGAATGCAGCCCTGACCAATATTAACACTACCACACAACCCACTCTCCAGCAATACCTGGTAAATAACAAGGGTGAGATAGATTTCCCCGTTATCGGTCGTCTGAAGGTAGGCGGCCTTACGAAAAACGAGGCGGAAGATTTGATCCGTGAGCAATTGCAGCCCTATCTGAAAGAGAGTCCTATCGTTACAGTCCGTATGGCAAATTACAAAATTTCGGTATTGGGAGAGGTGAACCGTCCGGGTACTTTTACCGTAGGAAATGAGAAGGTAAATATCCTTGAAGCCCTTGCCATGGCGGGAGATATGACCGTTTATGGCGTCCGTGACAATGTGAAACTGATTCGTGAGGATGCAAAAGGCAAGCGTGAGATTATCAATTTGAATCTTAATAATGCAGAGCTGGTTGTATCTCCCTATTACTACCTGCGCCAGAACGATATCATCTATGTAACGCCCAATAAGACAAAAGCCAAGAACTCGGACATTGGCAGCAGCACCAGCATGTGGATCAGTGCTACATCCATTTTGGTATCTCTTGCAAGCCTTCTGGCAACCATCTTGAAATAAAACTCATAAATATAATTGTTGATTACAAACTGTTGATATGACTGACGAACAGAAGAACACCCCTTCGGGTACCGAGCAACGTGAGGAGAACGTTGATCTTTATGCCTTGTTTTTTAAATACTTTGCCTATTGGCCGTGGTTTGTAGCCAGTGTGCTGGTTTGTATTATATCTGCTTTCATCTATCTCCGTTATCAAGCTCCTGTCTATAATGTCGATGCGGCCGTACTCATCAAAGAAGGTGACAAGAAAGGTGGAAGCAGTAATAATCCTATGGGAGCCCTTCAGGATCTGGGTATGTTCTCCATGACTAACAATTTTGACAATGAGGTGGAAATCCTGAAGTCAAGAACCTTGATTAAAAAGGTGGTGAATCATTTGAATTTGTATATTTCAGTGGCCGAGGAACGTATGTTCGGCTATAACACTCCTTTATATAAGTCCACTCCGGTAAAAGTTTATATGACTCCTGAAGAGGCAGACAATCTGGAAGAAGGAGCCAAGCTTCATCTAAAATACACCATGAATGGAAAATTGGATGTAAAAGTGGAATATATGTTTGACGAGGAGAAGCAGGAGACTGAGGTAAGTTTTGACAGTATTCCGGCTGTTTTCCCCACTCCAGTAGGAGTTTTCAGTTTTACAAAGAACGACTCGGTCCCACCTTTGGAAGAAGATATGAATCTGGTGGCATACGTTAATTCTCCTACAGATGTGACGGAAAGTTATGTAGAGAATTTGTCAGTGGAACCCACTTCGAAGACTACCACAATTGCTGCCATCAGCTTGCAGAATACGGTAAAGCAGCGCGGTATCGATTTTATCAATTGTTTGGTTGACTTTTATAATCTGGACGCGAATGACGAGAAGAATGAAGTGGCTCAAAAATCCGCAGAGTTTATAGACGAGCGTATTGGCATTATCAATCGGGAGTTAGGTACTGCCGAAACGGAACTTGCCGATTTCAAGCAACGCTCCGGATTGACCGATTTGACCAGCGATGCCCGTCTGGCTTTGGAAGAGAGTTCGAAATATGAACAGCAGCTGACCGAGAATGCCACCCAGTTGAGACTGGTGGAGTCCTTGCGTAACTATGTGAACAATCCGAAGAATGCAAACGAGGTGATTCCCGCCAATGTAGGGTTGCAGGACCAGAATTTGGGTTCTATCATCAACCAATATAACACGATGCTGATCGAACGCAAGCGTTTGCTCCGTACCTCTTCCGAAAACAATCCTGCGGTAATCAATATCAATACGGGCATCGAGTCCATGCGGCACAATGTGCAGACTACCGTGAACAGTGTACTGAGAGGGTTGCAGATAGCGCAGTCCAATCTTGAACGTCAGGCACGGAAGTTTGAAGGCAGGATCAGCAGTGCGCCGCAGCAGGAGAAAGAATTTCTTACTATCTCCCGCCAGCAGGAAATCAAGGCGACCCTTTACATTATGTTGCTTCAGAAGCGTGAAGAAAACGCAATAACCCTGGCATCCACTGCTAATAACGGACGTATCATCAAAGCTGCTCTTCCTAGTAAAAAGCCGGTTTCTCCTAAGAAGAAGATAGTTCTGCTGGCTGCCTTTGTATTGGGTATGGGTATTCCTGTAGGTCTTATTTATTTGAAGGATTTATTAAAATATAAGATAGAGAATGCCGAGGATGTGGAGAAGATAACGGATGTTCCTATTTTGGGTGAGCTTCCTTTAAGTAAGAAGCCCGAAAAAGGTGCCATTGTGGTTCAGGAGAATCAGAATGGTATGATGGAGGAGGCTTTTCGTGGTCTGCGTACCAATATGTTGTTCATGCTTGGTGCCAGTCAGAAAGTGGTGCTTTTTACATCCACACAGCCGGGTGAAGGTAAGTCTTTTATTGCTGGAAATACGGCAGTCAGTCTGGCCTATATGGGTAAGAAAGTTGTTATTGTGGGTTTGGATATCCGCAAGCCGGGGCTGAATAAGGTCTTTAATCTGTCCCATCGCACGGAAGGTATTACCAATTATCTGGCTGACCCCGAGCATACCAATCTTTTTGATATGATACAACATTCGGATGTAAGTCCTAATCTTGATATTCTTCCGGGTGGTCCTATTCCTCCCAATCCTACAGAGTTGATGGCGCGTACGGTACTGGAAGATGCAATAGAGAAATTGAAAGAGCGTTACGATTACATTATTCTTGATACGGCTCCTATTGCTATTGTGACCGATACTGCTATTGCCAGTCGTGTGGCTGATATGTGCGTGTATGTGTGTCGTGCAGATGTAACTCCGAAGTTGGGGTATCAGTATATTAATGTGCTGCGGGATCAGAAGAAATTCGATAAATTGGCTACGGTTATTAATAGCATTGATTTGAATTCAAGAAAGAGTGGCTATGGGTATGGTCATAAATATGGCTATGGATATGGGCACAAATATGGGTATGGCTATGGTATGGACAATAGCAAAAAAGATTGATAAAAATATAGGATATGAGAAGTTTTGAAAAACTTAAAATAGCGGTGGCTGGTACTGGTTATGTTGGGTTAAGCATTGCTATCTTGTTGGCACAGCATCATCAGGTGATTGCAGTGGATGTTATTCCTGAAAAGGTTGATTTGATAAACCAACGTAAATCCCCAATCCAGGATGATTATATTGAAAAGTATTTGGCGGAAAAGGAATTGAATCTTATTGCGACTTTAGATGCGACAAAAGCATATAGTGAGGTAGATTTTGTGGTTATTGCTGCACCTACAAATTATGATCCTTTGAAGAATTATTTTGATACTTCTCATGTGGAGGAAGTGATTAAGTTAGTAAGAAATGTCAACCCTAATGCCGTTATGGTGATTAAAAGTACTATTCCTGTAGGATATACCGAAAGTGTTCGTCAGAAGTTGGATACGGAGAATGTGATTTTCTCACCGGAATTCTTGCGCGAAAGCAAGGCTTTATATGATAATCTTTATCCCAGTCGCATTATTGTAGGCAGGCCGGAAGGTGATGCTCGCTTGGAAGAGGCTGCTCACATATTCGCAGAGTTGCTTCAAGAAGGGGCGATTCGGAAAAATATTGATACGTTGTTTATGGGGCTTACTGAAGCAGAAGCTGTAAAACTTTTTGCTAATGCTTATTTGGCTTTGCGTGTGTCTTATTTTAACGAATTGGACACATATGCCGAAATGAAAGGGTTGGATACTCAAGCTATCATCAATGGTGTTTGTTTAGATCCGCGTATCGGTACACATTATAACAATCCGAGTTTTGGCTATGGTGGCTATTGTTTACCAAAAGATACTAAACAGTTGCTTGTTAATTATACTAATGTACCTGAGAATTTAATACAAGCCATTGTGGAAAGCAACCGTACTCGCAAGGACTTCATTGCCGATCAGGTGCTTCATAAAGCTGGCTACTATGATTATTATAATCGGGATGACTATAATTCTGTAGAAGAGAAACGTTGCGTAGTGGGTGTTTATCGTTTAACGATGAAATCGAATTCAGATAACTTTCGTCAATCTAGCATCCAAGGTGTAATGAAGCGTATCAAAGCAAAAGGAGCAGAAGTGATAATCTATGAGCCGACCTTAGAGGATGGTAGCACATTTTTGAGTAGTAAGGTGGTGAATGACTTTACGAAGTTTATGGAACAAAGTCAGGTGATTATAGCGAATCGATATGATACTTGTTTGGATGAAATGAAGGAGAAAGTTTATACAAGGGATATTTTTAGCAGAGATTAAATAAGTATTTTTTAGATTAAATATTGATTCTGATTTATAAACAAGATGGAGAATAATCCTTCTGGTAATAAACGTATTGCTAAAAATACATTGTTGCTTTATTTTCGAATGCTGTTGACCATTTTAGTAGGGCTTTATACTAGCCGTGTAGTGCTCAATACACTGGGAATAAGCGATTATGGCGTTTATAATATTGTTGGTGGTGTTGTGACCATGCTTGCTTTTTTGAATTCAGCAATGGTAGCAGCTTCCCAACGCTTTATTTCATTTGAATTGGGTACTGGTGATTTGGAAAAGCTGAAAAAGGTTTTTTGTACATCAGTATCCATACATATAACTTTAGCCATTCTTATATTAATTGTTGCAGAAACAATTGGCTTATGGTTTGTCAATGCTTATTTGAATATTCCTCTAGACAGGATGGAAGCGGCTAACTGGGTTTATCAATGTTCAGTCCTTACATTGATTTTGACAATAATAAGTGTACCTTATAATTCATGTATTGTTGCACATGAGCATATGAGAGCTTTTGCTTATGTTAGTATTGTTGAGGTAATTCTAAAACTAGCGATAGTCTATCTGTTATTAATTGGTGACTTTGATAAGTTGATATTATATGCTATATTGATAGCTGTAGTTGCTTTTATTATTCGAATAATATATGGTATTTATTGTAAACAGAATTTTGAAGAGTGTACTTATCATTTTCTATTTGATAGAAAACTATTTAAAGAAATGTTTGCTTTTGCAGGTTGGAGTGTTATTGGCAATTTAGGTTTTTCATTAAAAGACCAAGGCTCTAATATCATTCTAAATCTATTTGGAGGAACAACAGTTAATGCTGCACGTGGAATAGCAATGCAAGTTAATGGAATTATTAGTAATTTTTCTTATAATTTTACGATGGCTTTAAACCCTCAAATAACAAAACAATATGCGGCAGGTAATATGAATGAATCTGGAAGATTGGTATATACAGGATGTCGTTATTCATTTTATTTGCTACTATTGATTGCAATCCCAGTTATGATTAATGTTGATTATTTGTTACAATTATGGTTGGGAACTATTCCTAAATATACATCTCAATTCTTATTGTTGGCTTTAATTACAGCATTAATAAATGTTATGTCTCCTCCATTAACAACGGCTTTACAAGCAACAGGGAATATTAAAGTTTTTCAAATAGTGATATGCATTATTATGTTATGTGAATTGCCTTTTAGTTATTTTATTTTGTATACAGGGGGCAAACCTTATATGGTAATGTATCCTAGTATTTTTGTGATATCAATCGGTTTGTTCGCTCGTTTTCTCATTTTAAAAAAAATAAGCCCATTTTATAAACTACGTCATTTTACGTTTAATGTTTTTTGTAGAAATATATTGATTGCTATTGTATGTTACTATATTTCTTTTAAAATTAAAACCAGCTTCTTCTTTTGCGATTTTATTTCATTTTTGTTGACGAGTTTTATTGCTTTTATTGTGTCATGCCTTATTATTTATGTTATAGGATTTTCACCTGAAGAGCGTAATGCTTTATTGAATTTTATCAAAAATAAAATTAGAAAAAGATGAATAGAATAGACTTTAAAATAAATTCTTTGATCTCTTATATATTGCAAATCCTTGTTATATGTTCTATTCTTTGTGTTCTACCTGTTTTCCAAGAAATTCTTTCTGTTAGACTTTCTGAACGAATCTTAGCATTAATAGGTTTTTGTACTTGTTCTATCTTTTTTTGTAGGTATCATTCTTTGTTGGATAAAGTAGGCTGGGTATATTGTATTTCATTATTGGTTATTTCAATTGTTCATACTGATATGGTGACAGTTGAAAATACATTTATGAGTTCCGTAAGATGGCTTAATATTTTCTTGTTGATACTTCTGTATAAGAACTTAAACTTAAATACGAGGTGGCTGTTATATTTTGCGTTTGTATTTTACATAACCGAATGCGGAATATGTATTATTGAAAAACTAGGTAAGTTTTATGTTATAGATTATTCTATGGCAGATTCGATGCAAGCTACGAATGCAAAGGCATATCAGTATACTTTTATGGATTTCAGAAGCAGAGGATTATTGTTACATCCACTTTATAATGCGAATGTAATATCTATTTTTATGGGTTATATATTAGTTTCCAGTCGTTTAAAAAGATATTTTCAAATAATATTGCTGTTGTTGGGATTGTTTGCTGTATGGTCTTGTAATTCAAGAGGATGTATAGCTGTTTGGTTGTTGATATTGACTTATAGGCTATTCTTTTATAAACAGAATGTGTGGAAAGTCTTAATTGCACTGTTTTTTCTATATATGATAATTCCAAATGTTATTGTTCTTGTACAACAGTCAGGATTATTGGGAAGATTTAATTTTGATTTTAGCGATTCATCTTCCGAAACGCGACTAACAGCCTTTGAATTATTTTTTATATACCCATGGAAAACTGAGGATATTGTTTATGGATTAGGTGATTGGATTTATTATCCATTTACAGAAATACGATTGGAAAATGGTTTTCTTTTAAATTTATCTTATTGGGGATGGATTGTAGGTAGCATCAAGTCATTTGCGGAAATTTATTTGACTTATAAATGTTTGTCTTTTTACTCATTTAATGATAAAATTATCATTATGCTTGCCATTTGGGGTGTAGCAAGCTTAAATAATAACATGACATATATTATGCTGTTATCATTCTTTTTATTGGCAAATATATTCTTAAATACAGAAAATCATTGTGGCATGAAAATAAAAAATATTTTCTTCCTTTTTAAAAAATAGAAAAAGTCTTTCATCATATGAAAACAAAGATTATTTATGTGCTTGTTAGTAATGAAAATGATTGTTATTTAGAGCAGGCATTGGTTTCTATTTATTCATTGCGTTTATATAATCCAGATGCAAATTTGCTTTTACTTGTTGATGAAGAAACAAGTAGAACGTTGGAAAATGGCATTCGTAAATTGATACTTAATTATGTTTCAAAATTAGTCATCGTTGATGTTCCGTTTCATTATTCAAAACAACAAAAATCTAGGTACATAAAAACATCATTAAGAAGTCAGGTAATTGGGGATTTTTTATTTATTGATTGTGATACAATTATAAATGAAGAGTTGAAAGATATAGATAATTTGTCTTGCGAAATAGCAGCTGTGCCAGATTGTCATCTTTCAATTAAATATAGTTGGATGAAAACTAATATTAAGAAATGGTCTTCTGTATTGGGATGGAAATATTCAGAGAATGATTTTTATTTTAATAGTGGAGTGTTGTTTGTTAAAGATACAGATGATACTCATCAATTTTATGAGTATTGGCATTCTTTGTGGAGGAAAAATGTATTGAAAGGTATTAATTATGATCAACCTTCTTTGGCTAAAGCTAATGAATTAATGGGTTGTAAAATTTGTAAGTTAGATGATATTTGGAATTGCCAAATTAATGCTAACGGGTTACCATTCTTGTCTAAAGCAAAAATAATACATTATTTCGCATCAGGGATGGGAGCAAAAAGTTATGTACCTTATAAATTCCTTGATAAAAAAATATTCTGTCGTATTAAATACGAAGGGTTTCTGAGTGATGAAATAAAATTGATGATTAGAAATTCTAAATCAGCCTTCAATCCTTTTTGTACTGTAATAGGTTATGACGATGCTAGATTTTTATGTTCTAGCACTTATGGGTTATATATTAAATATCCCAATGCTTATAAAATAATCAATGTTATGTCTCGTATGTTTTTATTTCTGCTTCGTTTCTTTTTAAAAAAATAATTTAATAAAATTGATTCACTTGATATGATTCCTAAAATTATTCATTATTGCTGGTTAAGTAACGATCCCATTCCTTCCAATATCCAACATTATATGGATTCATGGAAGAAATATTTGCCTGATTATGAGTTTATTCATTGGAATTTTGATAAGTTTGATAAATCATCATCTCGTTGGGTGAGCGAAGCTTTTGATAACAAAAAATATGCTTTTGCTGCTGATTATATCAGGCTTTATGCTCTGTATCATTACGGGGGAATTTATTTGGATATGGATGTGGAGGTTTTAAAATCATTTAATCCTTTTTTGTCACTTCAAACGATGATGGGGTGGCAGTATGGTAAAGGAAAGGGGCTGGAAGTTGCAGCGTTTGGTGTTGAACGGCATTCTTCGTGGGTAAAACTTTGTTTGGACAGTTATGATAAACGTCCATTTGTTCTTCCGGATGGTAGTTTTGATATACTGCAACCATTGCCTTTGCAGGTTGAAAAAACATTATTAAATAATGGTTATGACTTGATTTCTGTTACTTCTCTTGAAGATGCGATGAAGATAGATGAAGCTTCTATGAAAATAGCAATTTTCCCTGCAACATTTTTTAGTCCGAAATCTTTTACTGATGGAGTAATAAGAACTACCACTAATACATATTCTATCCATCATTTTGCTGCATCTTGGCTCCCTTTTTATACGCGTTGGGAAATTAAATTTTGGCATCTGCTGCGGTTGCCTAATTTTAGAATATTGCATTTTATTGGACAGCTTTTGAAAAAAGTGCATCTGAAAAAGTAAATAGTTGATACTTGTAATTCTAAAATTGTATTATTTTGTAAGGGGGAGCTATGTTTTGTAAGTATTCAAAATAGATTTTCATTTGTAATGAACTATAAAAAGTTTATTCTTTTAGTATTTGCCAATGTAACTATAGTTAAGTGAAATTTAAAATATTCAACTTTTTGCCTTATTGATTTTAAAGAGCTGAAAAAGACTACTTACTAATTATAACTACAATAAAATATAATGGAAAACGATATTCCCAAAATAAGTGTGATTGTACCTGTTTATAACGTGGAAAAATATCTAGATAGGTGCATACAGTCGATATTGAATCAGACATTAAAGGAACTGGAAATCATATTGGTGGATGATGGGTCACCTGATAATTGTCCAGCTTTGTGTGATGAATATGCTCAAAAAGATGCGCGCATTAAAGTTATTCATAAAAAAAATGAAGGATTAGGTTTTGCTCGTAATGCAGGGTTAAATCTTGCATCTGGAAAATTTGTTTCATTTCTTGATTCTGATGATTGGGTTGCTCCTGCGATGTATGAGACTCTTTATCGTGTAGCTGAAAAAATGAAATGTGATACTGTATATTGTAGTTTGCAATATTATTATTCAAAAGATAAGATAATACCTTTTGAAGAGGTAGGTCAGGAAGTCTTTTTTCGTGGACGAAAAAGTGTTGATTCATTTTTATTAGATATGTTAGCTCCTTTGCCTAGTTATCGTTCTGATGTGAAATATATGGTTTCAGTTTGTAAGGCTATTTATCTTAGAAAAATAATAGAAGATAATCAATTGCGATTTGTATCTGAAAAAGTGGTAGCTTCTGAAGATATGTTTTTTCATGTGAGATATTTGAAATTAGCAGAAAATGTAGGTTTTATACCGGAATATTTTTATAATTATTTTCAAAATGAGTGTTCAATTACCCATACTTATACAGAGGATAAAATAGAACGGTTAAAGAGGTTTATTCAAGAGATGCATTCAGTATTTGCAGAGTATTTTGCAGAAGAGGATTATTGGGTTAGGTTACAACGCAAAGCTCTGCATTATTTACGTAATTCTCTTTATATTAAATATCAAATTGTAAAGAAAAAATCTTTTTCAATTCAGAATTATGAATTAAAACAAATATGCAAAGATGCATTTTTTTATCATTACTTAAATAATTATCCGTATCAATTGTTGCCAATGAAGCATTGCCTTTTTTATTTATTGGTAAAATATAGAGCTACTTTATTGCTGTTGTTGGTATATAAATTAAACAAAAAATGAAACCTATAGGCCTCGTAACTTGCTATTTTCATCATAACTATGGTAGTATGCTTCAGGCATATGCTACGGAAATGATTTTTCAGAAAATGAATTTACCTTATCAGACTATTTCGTGTAAATCTCCTATTGTTTATATGCAAGGGAATAAATTGCTTTATATTATCAAAAAGATTTTGATAGCTGATTGGAAAATGAGGATAGGTAAGATAAAAATAGAGTATTATAAAAAGAAATATCCAGATTCATTTGGCAGAAATGTAGATTTACGAAATGCTTGTTTTGATAGGTTTTCGCAAGAATACTTTCATTTATCACCTTATTGTAAAAATAGAGAAGAATTGAAAGCTATGGCTAACAATTATTCTGCTTTTGTGGTGGGAAGTGATCAATTGTGGCGTACCGACAGCGTAGAGCATGGGTATTATACTTTAGAATGGGTGCCAGACAATATCTGTAAAATAGCTTACTCTACTAGTCTTGGGATTAAAAAAGTACCTTGGTTTCAGAGGAAGAAGAACAGATGGTTTATGAAACGTTTTAATTATATGGCATTACGAGAAAAAAGCGCTTGTGATTTGGTTTATAAATTAATTGGGCGTGAGATTCAAGTCGTACTTGATCCTACTCTTTTGTTTACAGGTGAGCAATGGATGCATATACAGCAGGAAAAGCCTCTAACTAATGGTAAATATATTTTTTGTTACTTATTAGGGAATAATCCTCAACAAAGGTTATTTATAAGCGAAGTGCAAAAACGAACAGGTCTGAAGATAGTGGCGCTTCAGCATTTGGATGAATATATACCATCGGATGAAGGATTTGCTAATGAAACTCCTTATGATGTAGGTCCTGCCGAGTTTTTGAATTATGTGAGAAATTCGGAATATATCTTTACGGATTCTTTTCACTGCTCTGTGTTTTCTATTCTCTATAAAAAGAACTTTTTTGTATTTAGTAGATTTAGTGAAAATGCTATGCAAAACACTAACACGCGCATAGATAATTTATTGAGTTTGACTAATCTCTCTCAACGGAAAATAGATACAAAAAAGAATATCGATAATCTTCTTTCTATGCCGCTTGATTATGTGGATGTAGATGAGAGATTAGAAATATTGAGAAAGTCTTCTCTAGCTTATCTTGAGCAAGCTTTAAAAGGAATAGAATTATGATTGTAATTACTGATAAGGTCACGTGTTGTGGTTGTTGGGCATGTGAAAATATTTGTCCAAAGCATTGTGTGGTGATGAAAGAGGATAATGAGGGGTTTCGTTATCCTGAAGTAGATGTTGAAGTTTGTATAGAATGTGGTTTGTGTGAAGCAGTATGTCCCATTCTTCATAAACCGATTAAAGAACATGAAGAAACAATTGGTTATGTTATTCAGCATAAAGATAATAATATACGAAGAGATAGTACATCTGGGGGATTTTTTAGTGCTATCAGTGATTATGTTTTGAACCAAAATGGATATGTTTTTGGTGCTATTTATAATAAAAAGATGGAGGTGGTACATTATGGAACTAATAAGAAAGAAGAAATTCAATTATTTAGAGGCTCGAAGTATGTACAGAGTAAAATAGGACATACGTATCAAGAAGCAAAGAAACTTTTGCAAACTGGTTGTCTTGTATGTTTTAGTGGAACTCCTTGTCAAATAGCCGGATTGAAGAATTATCTTAAGAAAGACTATGCAAATCTTATCACAGTAGATTTGGTATGTCGTGGTAATCCTTCACCGCTTTTATTTAGAAAGTATCTTGAATACCAGCAAATAAAGTATAAAAATAAAGTAACAGGAGTTAAGTTTAGGGATAAGTATTATGGTTATAATTATTCTACTATGACTTTAGATTTTGAAGATGAGAGAATTCAATATCATTATGGGATGGAGGCAGATTTAATGTTAAAGTTCTTTTTTAAAGGGCTGTGTTCAAAACCAGCATGTCATCAGTGTGTATTTAAGAGTATTGAGCGGGTTAGTGATTTTACTATTTTTGATTGTTGGAATGCTAAATTTTACAATAAAATCATGGATAAAGCAGGCGCTACTCATGTTTTTATTCATTCTCAAAAAGGATTTGATTATTTTGAATATTTAAAATCTTATTTTGTATATCAGAAATCAAATGTTCAAAAGGTTGTAGAACAAGATGGTTGTATGATGTTACAATCGGCAATTCCCAGTACGAGAAGGGCAGACTTTTTTAGAGATTTGAATAACTTGCCTTTTGACAGATTACAAGCAAAGTATTTTCCTCTTACATTGATGAGAAAGATTATCATTAAAATGAAACCATTTTTTTATCATATAGGGATATTCAGTATTTATATGAAATTAAAAAAAATGCTATGATAAAGATTTTATTAAGCATATATTTATTATTGTCTTCTTTTGTATTGTTTGCTCAAGGTTTATTTGAAAATGATCCTATTTGGCGAGATGAATTTAACCGAGATAATGTTCCTAGTTCTATGTATTGGAGTTATATAGTGGGAATGAGAGGGCAGGAAAGTGAATATTATACAAATAGTTCAAATAATGTATGTGTAAATAATGGTAAATTAATCATTAGGACTTTAGATGAGAAAAAAGATAAGGCTTTATGCACTTCTGGTCGAATACATACCTTAGGTAAGGTTTCGTTTTTATATGGCAGGTTGGAAATTAAGGCAAAATGTCCTACAGGAAAAGGTATTTGGCCTGCTTTTTGGATGTTGCCGGCAGAAGAAGGTTTACCTTTTGGTGAAATTGACATAATGGAATATATTGACTGTTGGAGTTCTAAGGAGTATCAGATCAATGTCCATGTGACGGATAAAAAAAATGGGAATCGTATAAAAAAAATGAATCCTCAATTAGTGAAAGCTGATGTTTCTAAATTTCATATTTATACATTAGAATGGTACAAGGATAAACTTGTATTTTTACTTGATGGTAATTTATGTTATCAATTTGATAAAAAGGAAGGAGAAGCTTGGCCTTTTGATAAGCCATATTACTTAATTTTAAATGTTGCTTACGGTGGATGGGGTGGATCTTGTGGAATGGATGATTCTGCTTTTCCTTGTGAAATGAAAGTTGATTGGATAAGATACTATAAACTCAAAGAATGATGAAATACATTTTAGTAATAGATCATATAGCTACTGGAGGCGCGGAACGTATTTTGATTGATTACTACCACTATTTGAAACAGAATGGACATGTGCCTTATGTTTTTGTGCTTTCAGGTTATAGTGGACAAAGCAAGTGGACAGAGAATGTAGATGTATTTTATGGGTCTTGTAATGACGAAAATAATTTGATAAAGAAAACGTTACAACAATTTAATCTATTTTTTAGACTAAAAAAAATTGTTGCAGATATAAAACCGGATGTCATTTTTTCTTTTCTTGAAAAAAGTAATCTACTGACGATTCTTGTGCCTACTTCTGCTGTAAAGGTTGTTTCGGTGCATAATGTACTTTCTCTTCAATATACGAAAATTAAGTTGGGCATAGTACAGAAGTTAACTTATTGTATGATAAGGTGGATGTATAACAAGTGTAATAACGTAGTAGCTGTTTCAAAACAAGTGAAAGATGATTTGATCGTTTCTTTTGGGGTTCGGAGTGAAAATATAAATGTCATTAATAATTATGTTAATAGCAAAGATATTAAGATTAAATCTCAATGTGGAATTGATGATTTTGTTTTCTGCCCAGATAAAAAATATATAATGAATATAGGGAGGTTTTCAGAACAGAAAGCGCAATGGAAACTACTGAAGGCATTTTCGCTTTATTTGAATAAAGGTGGGTGGAATGTGTATCTTGTATTAATGGGGGAGGGAGAGTATATGGAAGAACTAAAACAATTAGCTAAAGATTTGGGAGTTTATTCACGAACTATATTCTTGCCTTTTAATTTGAATCCTTATAAATATATGGCTCACGCTGATTTGTTTGTTTTATCTAGTATATTTGAAGGATTTCCTATCGTTCTTGCAGAGGTGTCATCGTTGAGAATACCTTTTGTAGGTACAAGAAAAGCTATACCAGAAGAAATGTTTGACAACAGGTTGTTTTGGGAGGAATGTATTGTTGACAATTTAATACTAGAGAAAGATTTCACAACAATTATTCATGATGATGAGAAACATTTAGCAAAGTTAATAGAGCGTGGTATAGATGATGATGATTTTAGGAAAAAAATATTGAATCATACCAAAATATGGGAAGAAAACAATGATAAAAGTATGCAATTCTTATTTTATGATGCAATGTGTAGGAAAGTAAGCACTAAAATATAGTGCTCTATTTTAAAAGTTACACTATTTATTCTTTACAGGAAAGTGTTATGATACCTATTTTAATTAGTCATATCTTACGAACAAATCTACGAGGTCTTGATAATCTTTTCATGGATAAAGGTAAAATATATACATTTCTAAATCCTGTTTCTTATTTGATGGCATTAGATCGTAAAGATTTGTTTGGACAGTTTGATGGTATTTTTGCCGATGGTTCCATCTTAGTGGCTGCCATAAGATTATTATATGGAATAACAGTGAAAAGGCGAAGCTTTGATATGACTTCTATGGCACCGGAATTATTCCGTTTTGCCGAAAATAATGGAAAGATGTTATACATTGTTGCGTCAAAACAAGAACAGGTAGAAAAAGCTGTTGAAATATTTAAGGAACGGTATCCAAAGTTGAAGTTTATGGGTTGTCGTAATGGGTATTTTGTTTCGGAACAAGAAATGGATGCGGAAGCGAAACATATTACACAAGTTAATCCTGATTTTCTTATTGTAGGAATGGGGGCGTTGATGCAAGAACGTTTTTTGCTAAAGGTGCGTAATGCCGGATTCCAGGGTATTGGTTTTACCTGTGGTGGTTTTATTCACCAAACTGCTAATAATGAGATTGAATACTACCCTCTATGGATAGATCGTATGAATCTGCGTTTTGTCTATCGTATGTATAAAGAGAAGCATACCCGTAAACGTTATGTACAAGCTGCCTTACTTTTTCCTGCACGCTTTTTGTGGGAGAAACTAATCTTTTCATGGTACAAAGATAGCAAACCCTTATAATTTCGCAATGCATAATTCTTTTTTAGCTTTTCTATGTTTATGTTTCTGTACTGTATTGAAGGGACAGGCATTATATGGTACTAGTGGACTATTGCATATGCCTACTGCTGATATGCAGAAGGACAAAACTGTTATGCTGGGCGGTAATGTGCTGGATAAGCATCCGCTTTCTACTTATTGGAATAATAAAAATTACACCTACACATATAATTACTATATAAATGTGACTATTTTTCCTTGGCTGGAAGTAGCATATACCTGTACCTTGGTAAAGGGAGTTAAAGGTAATTATTGGCCTGAACAGACTTGGGGAAAATTTCGTAATCAGGACCGTAATTTTTCAGGAAGGCTCCGTTTATGGAAGGAAGGCTGGTGGAAAGAATGGACTCCTCAACTTGTATTGGGAGCCAATGATCCCGGAAGTTTTGATAATAATGGTGGTGGTAATATCAATTTTAATCAAGAAGCTGGTACTCATAATTATTTCAATCGTTTTTTTCTGGCTGCAACGAAACATTTGTATTTTCAGAATGTGGGGGAATTAGGGCTTCATATGGCTTATATTTATAGCAGGGCTACTGGCTTGAATTATGAAGGACCTGCATTAGGTGTTAATTTTCGGTGTTGTTTGCCTGATACTTCTTTGGGAAATAAGATATTGAATGGACTGAATTTGATGGCGGAATATGATGCACGAACCATTAATATAGGTTTTAACTATGCTGTTTGGAAAGATCGTTTTAATCTGATAGCAGAATTGAATGATGGTAAATATCTGAGTGCGGGACTTTATTTCAAAATCTGTTTGAAGTAAACAGGTATGAGAGTTGATAATGATAGCCACATATATGATCATAATTTTTAAAATCATACTACTATGACTATGAAAGACAAATTAGCATCCTACAACCACTTGATCGAGACCTTTGTGATTGTCACCGAGACCTTTCTTTGCGGTCTGCTATTCCTGCTTTTCAGCAAGCTGTCCAATGAGATGCAGTGGGATAGCCTGCAGGTTGGTGGAACCACCGTTCTGCAAGTCATGCTTACACTGATGTTATGTTACGCCCTTTGCGCCATCCATTCAGGAGTAGTGCTTCACCGGAGGAAAGTGCATTCCCTTCAGATATGGAAACGTGTGTTCGAGAATATGTTCCTGTTTGTCCTCCTGGGCGGTCTGGTCCTTTCTGTAGGAAAGTATGCGGATATAGCCTCCCTGTTCATGCTGGAGTACCTTTTCCTCCTGTTTCTGTGTCTTGTTTCGTTCCGTTTCACTCTTCGTCTTCTCATCAGGCTTTACCGTATGAGCAAGAAACATACGCGTTTTGTAGTACTGGTAGGAAGTACGGACAACAACCTGGAAATCTACCATGAGATGTCGGGCAGTGAAGATACAGGTTATTCGGTCGTGGGCTATTTTGACGGTCAGGCGAATCCTGCTTTCCCGGTAGAATGTCCGTATTTGGGCCAGCCGGCGCAGGTACAGGAATATCTGGAGAAACATGATTATGTACATTACCTGTTCTGCTGCCTGCCCTCAAAAGACAGAGAGGTCATCGTTTCTCTGATTGATTACTGCGAGAACCATCTGGTACATTTCTTCAGTGTGCCCAATGTGCGCAATTATCTCCACCACCGTATGTCGTTCAACATCATGGGGAACGTCCCTTACCTGGGCCTTCGCCCCGATCCCTTAAGTTGGCCGGGGAACCGCCTGCTGAAAAGAACCTTTGACATAGTAGTCTCATCGGTGTTCTGTTGTACGTTTTTTCCGGTTATTCTGATTGTGGTGGCGATAGTGACCGGATTGACCATGCCCGGCCCGCTGTTCTTCCGCCAGAAACGGAACGGGCTGAACGGCAGGGAGTTTTATTGTTACAAGTTCCGCAGTATGAAAGTAAATGCAGATGCCGACAGGATACAGGCCACGGAGCATGATCCCCGCAAGACGCGCTGGGGCAATATAATGCGTAAGACGAATATAGATGAGCTGCCCCAGTTTATCAATGTGCTGTTGGGGGATATGAGTATCGTGGGGCCTCGTCCTCACATGCTTCTCCATACGCAGGAATATTCAAGGCTGATCAATAAATATATGGTGCGGCATTTTGTGAAACCGGGTATAACGGGATGGAGTCAGGTTACGGGTTTCCGTGGGGAAACGAAGGAACTAAAAGACATGGAGGGCCGTATCCGTGGTGATATCTGGTATTTGGAGCACTGGAGTTTCGGTCTGGACCTTTACATCATGTACAGGACGGTGGCGAATGTCTTCCGTGGCGAGAAGAATGCCTATTAGTAAAACGGGCTGTTCTTAACGATCCTTCTCGATGAGGGTCCTTAGTAATTTAGCAGTTAAAAAACTTTGTTTTTGCAGCCTGTTATTTCCGTCTGCCGGCCGGAAATGGAACATAGCCGGCACTAATGTTAGATCAGAACCCTTGTCCTTTGTGAAAAGTGCAGGGGGAGCTCCGGGAACGAGAGCGCTTGTTCCCGGAGCTTTAATAATAAAGAAGATTATCCGATTAGGATTTATTCAGCTTTAAAAATAAACGCGGATTATACAATAACCCGTAACAGGAAGAATTTTTATCTATATGATAGTCTGTTTCGGTGTGTCGGTACCGGCCGGATGATCTTAGTAAAAAATTCCCTCTGCCAGTAGTATCACTCTCTACTTGAGAGCAGAAACGAACACTGGCAAAAGGAAACCTTGGAAAAAGAAATTACCTTTCCAAATATCCGAACACCCCTTCCGCGTCAAAACACGGACAAGCCTTCGGGATGCTTCCGCTCATATCCCTATGTCCCCTTATCCGGGCACCGGGAAAGAGCTTTGCCAGACGCATCAGCAACAAGGTAAGCTGTTCTGTCTGCTCTGCGGTCCGGGTGTCTGCCGGATGTCCGTCCGCATCCAGACCGCCCTCGTAGCAGATGCCGATGCTGCAACGGTTCCAGGGACGGCAGTGTGCCCCCACTTCCAGCAGTTTGCGGTGCTGGGTGATGGTGCCGTCGCGACGGATATAGAAGTGGTAACCTACAGTCCGGAAACCACGGGTCTTATGGTCACGAAGTAATTGCTCGGCAGTATAGTCTTTGTCACAACGTGTGGCGCTACAGTGGAGGATGAGGTATCGCACTGATTCGCGTCCTTGCATCAGCGGTCCGTCCTCTACGGTGAGGAGTTGGCGTTCGTTTTTCATTTCTTCCTCACCGATTATCATTGGGAATGTTTCTTGTATCATAATAAATTGAGAATTGGAAAATGTTGTGTTTGTTCTTTAGATGAGGGATGCGCAACTGGTAATGCCCAAAGCGGTGAGTGCCGCGATGGCTGCCTGGATAACTGCCCGGAGGATTTGTGTCCAGGTGATTTTCTTGGATTCGTGGTTGGATTCATTCATGGAAATATCTGTTTTTTGTCAGTTTAAAATGCGAATGGAACAAAAGGAGGTTACGGAACTGGCGGACGGACACGGGGGAGTGAAAGAAGAGTCCGTGTCGCCCGTGTTCCATAATCACATCATGCTATCTCTGTGGAGCGGAACAAGCCGGTCAGCTATTTTCGTCTGCCGGTTCGCCGGAGGCGGCTGGAATGCGGGAGGCGTCAGCGTCGTCAGCGGCAATGCCGGCGGCAGAAGAATTGCCCGTCAGGTCTACCGTAGTCTTTCCGGCCTTCAATGCCTTCACTACTTCGGCGGCTGCCTTGCGCGTGGGAACCAGTTGGAATTCGGCATCTTGGCGCAGGTTGTTGAAACGGACGCCCGGAGCCCACAGTACGTTCACCTCGGTGATGTTCTCCACAGTGAACTCTGCCATCGAATGGGCGCCGAGGCTTCGGATACTGTTCGAAAATACGCCCAGATCGCCCATCTGTATCTGCTGTCCGTTCAACAACTGCTCGCGCAGGCAGTCCACGGCAAGAATAAGGATGGCTTGGATATCGGCGCGCGAGTATACACATCCGTGGCTGGCAATGTGGTAACAGAACTTGTCCAGTGTCATTACTTGTGAGTACTGGGCGTTGGCATACGCCTTCTTGGCCGCGTCTTTGTCGGTGGGGTTACCACGCATGCAGGTGCTGTAGTTGATCATGATAAATAGGGTTTTAAGAGATGAAAAATAAAAAATGAATTTCGTCAGTGAAGAGGGAGAATACTTTACTTTTCTTGCGGATTGCACGTAGGTAACGTGTAAGGCTGAAGGTTAGTAACGTATGGGGTTACATGTTAGTAACATGCTAGGCCGAAGGTTAGTAACGTATCGGCTCCCTCATTGTTGACATTGCAAAGATAGGTACTGTGAAATGCGTGCTGACGCTTTATGACACCTTGTGGCACTTTATGGCTTTCATCCTGTTCCAAAGAGCTTGCAGGGCTATCCGGGGCTGCCCAGATGCCGGTTGATCAGTGTCACCTGGCGGCTCGTGAAGACTTTTTGCGAGGTATGGTAACCCGTTGCGGATAACTCTTCCATCAAAGGGGGACAGCCGTTTATCCACCTCATCAGATGCCGGGTGGCTATCCGGGGATTTGAACCGGGAAAATAGAGCAGAGCCAGGCTACCTTTTGTCATGGATGGGAAATAAAGGAAATCTTTCATATTTATACATTTTAAATTCAGGAATCTTGCAAACTTGCAGAACTTGCACTCTCTCTCACACCCACACACGTACGTGTGTGCATGCGCGCGTTGAATTCGTATTCGCCACGCCCCACTTTGACCAGCTGTCCGCGTTCGGTCATACGTTTCAGCAGCGAGTCCACCGAGCCTGCCGGAACTCCTACCTGTTCTCCTTTGTCGATGGCTTCGTTGCGGGTGAAGCGCAGGGGAAGGCAGTCGAACAGGGTTTCGGGAGTCATGTTCGCCGATGGTGCGGTGGGGGTTCCTGCGGGCAGGAGCGAGAGAATGTGGCATGCATGGCGGTACAGAGGTTCCACCAGGGCCAGCACGGCATAAAAGTCGTCGGTGCGGATGGAGAGGTTGAATTGCGGTACGATTCCGTCTGCTATGTTTTCTTGTGGAATATGGGCCGACGGGGTCAGTCCGGGACAGTTCAGCAGGGTACGCACGATGTTTTCCTGTGGTTCACCGCTCCTTTCGCCTCCCGGCAGCAGGGATTCCAGAGAGCGCAGCAGGGCGATAATGCTTATGATGCGGAAGATATTGATGGCAATACGGGTTACGGCGCTTTTCATCTGGTTGCCGTGAATGGCGGAGGCTCGTCCGAATACGCGGGCAAAGTGGAAGTTGAATATCTCTTTTTGCTCGTGGGTGAGCTTCATGTTGATGTTGCTCACCGAAGCGGTGATGGCGTCCAGCACTTCTTTCCATTGTGCCCCCCATTCCAGGAAACGGGAGTCATAGTCTGTATCCGCTTCGTTGAACTGGTCTTCCCATTCTTCAATGGCAGGCATATAGTAGAACAGCTGGCGAGAGAACAATCCGTTTTCGGCCGATGGGATAAGGGGCTTGATTTGTGCAGGCGTGCCGCTGAGAAGTACGCAGAGGAACGTGACGTTACATTCGCGGTATTCGTGATTGGTGCGCCGGTTGTAGGCCAGCCGGTCATGGTCGAAACATTTCCGGAGGAGGTCGCTCCAGTGTCCGTGGTCGCCTCCAATGGCGGTGCTCACGGTGTCGGCCTCGGTTTCGCATATCAGTCCTACGCCTCCGGAGTCCATCAGGTTTTCCTGTATGCCTGTACCGGTATTGTCGCCGGCTATGAGGAGCATTTTCAGCTGGGGCTGTTCGGGTTCGGGGGTATTTGCCTTTTCCTTCCCCAAAGTGTCCCATTTGGTCTTTTCCATGCGGTAGGTCTTTATTTTTTCCCGGTAGGTGTCCAGCAGCGCGTTGTGTATGGGTTCTGCCAAACGGCGTACCCAGGTCAGCGCACCTTTGCCGGAAGCGGGAGGCGCGGTGACGAACACTTGCAGACAGGGATACTTGTGCTTTCGTCCGTACACAAAACTTACCAGTTTGTTGAGAGTGCTTCCCAGCACGGTTGCCGCACCCAGCAGCAGGATATCCCGTTGGGCGGGAGAGTTACCGCAGTCTATGATTCCTTGCAGGAAGGCGGGCCAGCGGTAGTCGGGGAAAGAGGGAAGTCGGGCAGGGAGGATGGTCTTGGACACGCCGTCGGACAGGGGGGAGGCTGGGTCCGTGAAAACGGCATCGGGCGGAGTCCCGTCGGAAGCATCCGGATGGGCATTATAGGATACGCGCGCACGTGTGTGGGTGTGGAGAGACTGCAAGTTCTGCAAGTTTGCAAGTTTCGGGTCCATTTTCACCCCGGCCACCTCTGCCAGATGGAAGACGGTTCCCAGGGAATTTCTGCCTGTTCCTTTGGTCAGGGCATGTCCGTACAGTTTGTCTGCTTCATCGTGGTGGTACTTTTCGGATATGCGGCAGATGCGGTGGAACCGGGTGCGTCCTTCTTCTCCGCAACTGTTGGCTATGGCAAAGGCCAGCGGCATATATTCCTGATAGGTGGGGGCCACATTGACTCCCGCTTGTTCGATGGCTGTTACCAGCTGTTCCAAGATAGAAATAGAATCGTTCATTTTTTAATATTTATGGTTATTGATTTTCGCTTCTCCGTCGTGCGACAGAAAACAGGCTCTGGACAAGTCGGCATTGGCCCTGTCCACTTTCAGCTCGTATTTCCATTCCAGATACTCCCATGCGGTGTGCAGGGCATTGTCGAAGGATTCTTCCACGCTCAGGAAAGGGTTTATGCGGTAAGGGATAAACAGTTTTACTCCCTGGTTTCCGGGGCTGACAAAGGAAAGTACGGGGTGCAGCACTTCATCGGCAAAGAGGCGGTCGCGCCACATTGCCGCTTCTTCGGTGGAAGCCAGTTCGTCAATATCTATGACAAAGAGGCCCGAAGGAACTTGCATGCATTGCTCTTTGCAGTAAGAGAAGATACCTGCCGGAGTGACATACGGTAAAAGGGTCTGTTTATTCTTTCGGAACACTTGCTTGTCTCCGAGTCCGGCTCTGACTTTACGCGTCAGTTCTTCCAGTTGCGGATTGGTGCTGATGTAGGTATGAAGCCCTGCCACACTGCATATACATGTGGGTATTTTATTGGTGACGGGTGCATTGAAAAATGACATGATGTATTCTTTCATAAAAGAAATTGATTTTGATTTATCTGCACAAATATACGGGTAGGGAATGACGTATGGAAATCGGTTCATAACCGTTTACTATCTGTTTACTATTGGTGCATGCTATTGATTATATATTGATAAAATATGGATTTTGATTAACGATCTGTTGATAATAATTAAAGAATAGAGAAAAGAAATAGTATATGAATGAAAAACCTGATATGATGATAAATATTTATGGCGGAAACAATCTGATTGCCCCTGTGGCGTCTTCCGCCATTCAGAACTTTTATGGCGACCGGGGTGATGAGGCCGCCGACCAACCGGAAGGTTCTGAGAAAACGGAGAGTACAGAAAGTGTGACGGATGAGAAGCCGGCACAGGAGCCGGCGGAACTGTCGGATGATGAATTTTACGTATCGGTCTATATACCCGATATAAAGGTGATGAGGGCTTACAAGATACTTTTGGGAGAGTGTACCACGGCACGCGAACTGGCGGTGGTGGTAGGAAAGATGCTGGCCGATGAGAACTGTAGGAATGTAGACAAACACACGGTGGTGAAAGCGGCTTTCATCAAGTCGTTGCTACCTTTTGCCAAACGGCTTGTGTCGGGCGGTACGATAGCCAATATACGGGCGCAGATTAATAATATGCTGGCTAGTAAATAATTTTTTCAGTTATCCTCTTACTCCATTGGCACGTTAGCAAATCGGCAAATTATTTATGTTGCGGGATTATCAGATAGAGATGAAAACACGTCTGATGGAAGCGTGGAAAGCTCACCGGAGTGTGATGGTGCAGATGCCTACCGGTACGGGCAAGACACATTTGCTGGCATCTGTGGTCAGTGAGTTCGTGTCTTCTGCCGGCAGCGGGGTATGGCTTATTGCCCATCGTAGGGAACTGGTGGCGCAAATGGAGGAAACGCTGGCTAAATATGGTATCCGGAGGGAGGATACTCCGGTCAGGGTGATGTCTGTCCAATGGCTGTCCCGGCACTGGAATGAGGTGGGTGATGCTCCGGGACTGATTGTGATAGACGAGGCTCATCATGCCTTGGCCGCTTCTTACACGGAGATGTGGAAGCGTTATCCTGCCGCAAAGAAACTGGGTGTGACTGCCACACCTTGCCGCCTGAACCGTAGGGGGTTTACGGAACTGTTCGAGGTACTGGTTACTTCGTGGAGTATTGCCGAGTTTATTGAAAAAGGCGTGTTGTCTGTGTTCGATTATGTATCCATCCGTCCCGGCAGCGAGGAGCAGCGGCTCATTGACGGTCTGGAGAAACGGGGGGCCGATGGGGATTATCAGGTGAAAGAGATGGATGCGGTACTGAACAGGCGTCCCGGTATCGAGCGCCTGTACCGCAGTGTCAGGCAGTTTGCTTCCGGCAAGAAGGGGATGGTGTATGCCATCAGCATTGAACATGCCCGGCGGATAGCGGAGTATTACAGCAGGCGGGGAGTGAATGCGGTGGCTGTGGACAGCAAGACTCCTGCTATGGAGCGTAAGCGGATGGTGGAGGAGTTCAGACATGGAAAAATCGAGGTGCTGGTGAATGTGGATGTATTCAGCGAGGGGTTCGACTGTCCCGATGTGGAGTTTGTACAACTGGCCCGTCCTACTTTGTCACTGGCTAAATATTTGCAGCAGGTAGGGCGCGGATTGCGGAGATCGGAGGGCAAGGAGGCGTGTATGCTGATAGACAATGTGGGGCTGTACCGCATTTTCGGGCTTCCTACACAGCGATGGAACTGGGATGCTATGTTCCGGGGACGGATGGCGGGAAAGGGGAGTTTGCCCGGACGGATGAACTGTGATGCTTCCGTTACCGCTTTTCCGGTGGTGGAAAGGCCGGCTGAAGCCGGTGGGGACTTGGTGGTGGTTATGGAGCACGGGCGTTTGCTTTCTTCCATCAGAGAGCAGGTTTTGCCGGATGAGAAGGAGCAGTCACTGTCATGCAGGCTGAGGGCATTTGTAGATAAGGAAACAGGTCTTTGGGGATTGGAAAAGGGAGATGAGATGCTGCCGGACGCTTCGTTTAAAGAGATTTTGAGTATCAAAGGACGTTTTGCCGTGGGGAGGCTTCGGAACGGGTGTGTCCGGGTACTGGATGATACGGGGGCTTTGGTGGTCGAACCGGGGCATTGCCGTGAGGTGAGGTTTCTGAAAGATGATTTGTTGCAAGTCCGTCATGCCGGGAATTCGGTGTCTTATGTGGATTTACGGAACGGCCGGTGTTATTCTGTCCGCCCGCGTGTCCTCAGATACGGGAGCATAGAATTGTTACAGGTGAACCGTACTTATTACAGCAGGACAAGGCAGGTGTATGCCAATACATGCGGGTTGCCTTTTTCGTCCATCGTGTGGATGGGGTTTTATGTGAAGATGTACGATGGCAGAGTGCCTTCCCGATGCCGCCGCATGGAAGATGGAGGCTTTTGTTGTGAACCGCAGGTTTGTCTGTTGGAGGGGGATGAGGAGCGTGCTTATTACCTGAGCGGATGGTTGCCGGATCAAAGTATTGTGGTGATGGATGAGGAGGGACGGTATTATCATGTGGAGAAAGGGCATGGAAAGCGTTATGTGGCCTGTAACCGTCCGTCGGACCGGAGTGAGGATTTTGATGAGGCGGTGGCATTGCTCCGAAGACAGGCGGACGAGCGTGTGGAGAAACGCTTGCGTGAGGAGAAGTGCGAGTATGAACGGAAACGGCAGCGTATAATCAGCAGGAGTGTGGAGGCCGTACCTTTTCAAATAGGAGTGAAATGGGGGCTGAGGACAGCGGAGCGGATTTTGATTCCACCTGTCTATCGGAGGATATTGCATCCGGTGGGTGGTTATTGCGCCTATCAGGACAGCTCCTGCCAGTGGGGGGTACTGGCTGTAGACGGAAGGATCATTATCCGGGCCCGGTATATGGAAGTGGAGATAGACAGGGATGGAACGGCGCGTCTTACTTTGGTTCCGGGGAAGATGGAAACGGTGAAGCTGACGGACTGATAGGATAAAAAGCAGGGGATAACTTTTTGTCAAACCGATATTTGGCGATGGAATACGTATCATTATGAAAAGTTTTGTAACTTTGCATCCGATTTTTAAAAAGGAGATATTGATATGGAATTACCTGATGACCCGATGATGCTTTTCAGCATGGTGAATATGAAACTTCGTGACTGCTATCATTCGCTGGACGAGCTTTGTGATGATATGAATGTAGACAAGGAGCTGTTGGTGAAAAAACTGAAGGCGGCCGGATTTGAGTATAGTAAGGAAAACAACAAGTTTTGGTAGATAGAGGGATCAGCCCGTTCCGGAAGAATGTGTGGAACGGGCTGATTTTTTTATTGAGGTACCTATTGATTATTTTTGTATAAGTCCTGTTTCCGGTATTGCAACAGGGATGTTCCGGTATGTCGCTTGAAGAAACGTCTTAAGGTGGCAAGATTGGCAAACCGGGTTCTTTGAACGATTTCCTGTATGCTGATGGATGGATTCTCCAATAGTGCGTAAATCTCTTGCAGGGTATAATGTATAATCCATTCTTTGGGGGATTTTCCGCTTACCAGGGTCAAGGCTTCAGTCAGGTATTTGGAGGAAACATGCAACTTTTCGGCATAGAACGCCACTTCTTTGTTTTCTTTGTAATGCTTTAACAGCAAATCCAGAAAAAAGTATCCGATTTCTTCTTTATGCAAGGTGGTGACTTTATGTTCTTTTACCGTGCTGTAATAGTCTGCATAAAGTTCCAGAAAAGGTAATTTCAGCAGATTGGTAATAGATTCTTTTGTAAATAAATAAGTTGGCGAAGTGGCTCTGTTGTATAATAACCGGAAATAGATGGAGAACTGTTCCGCTTTCTCTTGGGATAGCGAATAGACGCAGTGGGTCTGGGTGTAGGTATGAAAACCGGTCGGAAAACGTTTGATACTTCCATTGATCACGTCATAAAAAAGGACATTTGAAAAAGTACAATAGTCGATGGTGAAAGTCGGGCTGGATTTTATAAATGAAACCAGGAATCCCGGCATGAAAATAAGAATGTCGTTTGCGCAAATAACATATTTCCGGAGGCCAACCTGGATCTCGGCATTTCCTTCGGTACATATACCCAAAACTCCTGCCGGCATATAAGAGGGGTATTTGCTGAAAGGCACTGTGTGCGCATCCATATAAATACTGAAATCTTGGTCGGACAGTCCTTCTTTGGTATCCTGTGGTTTTGGGTTATTATATAACATACTTTGTATCAAATCTAGCTTCACAAAATTAGAATTTAATGATACATTCCACCGGGAGTAGTGGACATAAGGGAAAATAAAACGGAAAAAAACTACGTGTATTTGATTTTTTTAATATACTGATAGGAAAACAATTTGAGCTTTCCGTAAGTTGTAGGAGAACACGGAAAATTATTCTTTTTTACAGAAAGAAGGGTGAATTCAAAAAGACCGTTTGATTGGTTTTTGAATTCACCCTTTATGAATGGATCGGAGTTATTTTTGCGCCAGTAATTTGGCTATGGCACGGTCGGGTTTCCCGGTTTCTGTCAGGGGAAGTTTGAATACCGGAACAAAACGTTTGGGACGCCAGTAGGGAGGTAATTGATGTGTGCAGGTCTGTTCTATGTCGTCGGGCAGTTGTCCTTCGGCAAGCAGTACAATGATTTCTCCGAATTTTTCGTCGGGGGCGGAGGTGATCAGGAAAGGAACGGACAGGTGTTCTTTCAATGCGGCCTCTACTTGTTCTATCTGCACTTTTACTCCTCCTGTATTGATCGTGTTGTCTTTTCTGCCTAGAATGCGGAATTGGTTCTGTCCGTTTATCTCGGCTATGTCATTGGTCACCAGTTCTTTTTCGCAAATTTCGGGAGCGTATATCACCAAGGTGTTTTCTTTACTCAGACGGATCTGTATGCTCTCGAAAGGGGTGTACCAGTCTGAAGCTTCAGGACCGTTCAGTCTGCGTAGGGCAATGTGTGACAAGGTTTCGGTCATGCCGTAGGTAGACCATACGGCATGGGGGAAATCTTTTAACGCAGCGTTCAGTTGGGAATCGATAGGACCGCCTCCGATAATGAGGTGTCTGATTTGTTGCAATATCGCTTTCTCTTCGGGAACTTGCAGTGAGTTATAGACTTGCATGGGGATCATGGCGGCAAAGACGGGTGCTTTTGTCAGGTCTTTTAAAGGATGTCCGGAGGGGGTGACAGGCAGCAAGTCCAGTCCCGCTACCAAGGCACGTATTACCACCATTTTTCCGGCAATGTATTGCAAGGGCATACAAAGCAGGGCGGAATCTTCTTTTTGCAGTCCGAGGAAGGAACAGGTGAGGCAGGCGCTTTCCATCATGCGTTCTTTTTCTACATACAGTTCCTTGGGTTTGCCGGTGGAGCCTGAAGTATGTACCGGCAGGGTGTCTGCCGGGTCAAACCATTCGGAAAGAAAGGAGAGAAGTTCCTGCCGGAAGCTTCGGTTGTCGGCAGGGATATTCATTCTTACCATTTCAATTTCCCAGTTGGAGTAGGGGATGCTTTCTATCAGAATGGTCTGTTTGTTTCTATTGGTGCAGAATTTTGTCATTGTTTCAGCCAGTTTAGTAAGTCGGGTTCTTGTTCTTCGGGGTGGAACCAAAGGCAGTCCCCTTCGATGTGAAGCGGATAGTCTATATTGTCGGTAAACAGCAAGCCGGTACCTAGTCCTTGGGGGAGGGCGGGCTGCAAGGTGGCACACCATTGTGCGATGGCATTCAGTCCGATATTGGACTCCAGAGCGGAAGTGACCCATGAGCCGATGCCTCTTTCAGCCGCCAGTTCCATCCATTCTTCGGAGCCGCTGATTCCTCCGTGCAGAGAAGGTTTCAGGATAATGTACTGAGGACGGATGGTTTCCAGCAATTCTATTTTCCGGTCGCGCCGGTTGATGCCTATCAGCTCTTCATCCAGTGCAATGGGAAAGGGGGTGGCGGCACAGAGCCGGGCCATTTCATTCCATTGCCCCGCACGGATGGGCTGTTCGATGGAATGGAGCTGGAATTCGGAAAGACGATGTAACTTTTCGAGGGCATCGGCAGGAGAGAAAGCACCGTTGGCATCTACACGCAGTTCGATTTGGGCTGGGGTGAAATGCCGGCGGATGTGCGCCAGCAGCTCCAGTTCCTTTTCAAAGTCGATGGCGCCTATTTTGAGTTTGATGCAGCGGAAGCCTTGCTGCATCTTTTCCCCGATGCGCCGGTACATCTCGTCAAAGTTTCCCATCCAGATGAGTCCGTTGATGGGGATGCCCTCTTTGCCTTTGCTGAACGGGGTGTGCCAGAATTGCAGGCTGCGTGCCCGGAAATGCAGCAGGGCGGTTTCCATTCCGAACAGGATGGACGGATAGGGAAGCAAGGCTTCCCGGTCTATTTCCCCGTTCTTTTCCAGGTTCTTGCAGGCAGTGGCCAACACCTCGTCGTATGAGGGGATATCGTCACAACTCAGGGCAGGGAGAGGGGCGCATTCACCCACGCCATAGTGGCGGCTGCCGGTGTCGGTGAGGAGGATGTACCATACATCCCGGGTAGTATATACTCCTCTGGAAGTACCGGCAGGTTGCTTGAAGTGTAATTGTTTTTTTATAATTTGGGTTTGGAACATTTTTTTTTATGTGTAGTTGGTTTGGTATATTTATCCCTGACAATCTCAAAGGCGCGTTGGACCCATGTGTATATGCTCGTGTCGGGAATATCACCATCAAAATTAAGTTGAAGCCAATGTTTCAGACTTTGGTTGATGGGATTGCCGACTGAAACATGTCTCTCTTTTATATACTCAATTTCGTCCGAAGTAGATTTGACATTGACAAAAGTGAAATTGTCAATGTCTATAAAACAGAACATGTGTCCATAAACATAAAAGGCAAGGATGGAATCATATCTTGCAGCAAATTTGCCAAATGGCATCTTTTCGGAAACGTCACCTAACGAAAGACAATATTTTCTGAATTCTTCAATGTCCATGCTTTGAATTTGTAGTTTGTTTATGGGAACTTCGGATAATCCTGGAACCGTGGCTTGCGTTTTTCCAAAAATGCCTTCCCTCCTTCCTGCGCTTCCTCTGTCATGTAATACAGCATGGTGGCATCTCCGGCAAGTTCTTGTATGCCGGCTTGTCCGTCCAGTTCGGCATTCAGTCCGGCTTTGATCATACGAAGAGCGAGCGGGCTGTGCTCCATCATCTTTTCTGCCCATGCCACGGTTTCGTCTTCCAGGCGGTCGAAAGGAACGACTGTATTGACTAATCCCATTTCCAGTGCTTCCTGTGCGGAGTATTGACGGCAAAGGAACCATATTTCACGGGCTTTCTTCTGCCCTACGATGCGTGCCAGATAGGAAGAGCCGAATCCGGCGTCGAAGCTGCCTACCTTGGGACCTGTCTGTCCGAAAATGGCATTCTCTGAGGCAATGGTCAGATCGCATACCACATGCAGCACATGACCGCCGCCGATGGCGTAACCGTTTACCATGGCGATGACCGGTTTAGGCAGTGACCGGATTTGCTTTTGTACGTCCAGCACATTCAGACGGGGAACTCCATCCGTGCCGATATAGCCGCCATGACCTTTTACGTGCATATCTCCCCCGCTGCAGAAGGCTTTGTCGCCTGCTCCGGTCAGAACCACTACATTGATATCCTGGCACTCGCGGCAGTAATACAGGGCGTCGCTGATTTCCGAAGTGGTGGTGGGGGTGAACGCGTTGCGGTAACGCGGACGGTTGATGGTGATTTTCGCTATTCCGTTGTAAAAGTCAAACAGAATATCCTGATATTCTTTGATGGTTTTCCATTCTCTTGTTTCCATTATTCATTTTTATTTTTAAGTCCGTGATAATATTCTCTTAACAGGGTGGTGTCTTTTTCCTTGTCGGTAAACACCTCCAGCAGCATGGGTTGCATCCGTGTCTCGGGTGAGGTGAATGGCTGCATCGCTTCTTCCAGCTCTTCTTCTCCGGTCACTTTCATGTAAATAAAGCCGCGTTCTTCCGCCCAGCCTTTGGCGGTGGTGTAATGCTCGGCTGTGATAAACTCCCTGGAACGGCTTGATTTGTCCATTCCAGGCAGGGTGTGGAATATTTCTCCTCCTTCGTTATTCAGTAACAGGATGCGGATGTTGGCACCGTAATTTTGATTCCACAGTGCGTTCATGTCATAGAAGAAGCTCAAGTCGCCTATGATGATGAAATTCAGCTTGCTGGAAGCGGCGGCATAACCGATGGCGGTGGACAGGGAGCCTTCTATGCCGTTCACTCCCCGGTTGCAACAGATTTCCACCTGGGGAGGAACTGTAAATAACTGTGCATAGCGCACGGTGGAGCTGTTTGCCAGATGCAGGGCACAGGGTTCGGGCAATGCCCGGATGAGTTTTCCGATAACGGAGATTTCGGAATAAGCAAGGTCCGGCATCGGAATGGTTTTGCAATAGTTTTCCCACATCAGCGGATAATGGGTAGGTTTGTTGTCCAGCAGGAAAGCTATTTTTTCCAAGAACTCAAACGGATCCATCTCGATGACGGTGGTCAGGCAACCGTATAAATCGGCTATCTTCCCGTCGGCGGCAACATGCCAGTGTTCGCGCGGGGGATGATTGCGCAGGTATTTCTTCAATTGTTTGGATACGATGTGTCCGCCGTAGGTAATCAGTATTTCGGGGGCCATGTCTTCCTGGCGTTCCGGTGTCATGGAATAAACGGCGGCGTCGAAATTCTTGATAGGAATGCCGGGGATGGTCTGGTTGCCCAGATGTTCCGTCAGCCAGGCGAAATGTTTATAAAGCGGTTTCACATATTTTTTCTCGAACAGGTAAATCAGATTCATCTGGCCTACCACAACCATGCGCTTGTTGTACTTGTTCAGCCGTTCGATCAGTTCCTTATAGTCACGGTCGTACACGCTCAGTCCCTGATAACGGGTGATGACACGTACTTCGGGAAGTGTTTTGGCGGTGAAGCGGTAAATGGGTTCGGAAATGGGTACATTGATATGTACAGGCCCTTTGCCGTGGTGGGTGGTTTCCAGTATGGCTTCGTTGATAAGGCGGTTGCAAAACCATTCGTCTTCCTCAGTATGTACTTCGGGCAGGTTGACAGACATCTTGACTAACGTTCCGAACACATGGGGCTGGGGCAGGGTTTGTCCGTCCATTTGTCCTATCCAGGCAGCGGGGCGGTCGGCGGAAATGACAATCAGAGGTACTTGTTGGTAAAAGGCTTCGGCTACGGCAGGGTGCAGGTTCAGCAGGGCCGAACCGGAAGTGCAGCATACTGCGGCAGGGCCTCCCCCTTGTAAAGATAGGCCGATGGCAAAAAAACCGGCACTGCGTTCATCGGTTACAGAATAACAAGTGAAGTCCTCTATATTGGCCAGAGTATGTACGATGGCAGCATTACGGCTGCCGGGACAAAGCACTATTTTCCGCACACCGTGCGCTTTGAGAAGTGCCACCAACTGAAGTATGTTCTTTTTGTCTGAATACATTATTCTTCTACTTTAATTGTTTCCATTTATTTACTTATAAAGTCAGGATGAAGGATGCTCCGCATCGTATTCATCTTGTCTCCCGTTTCCATCCATTCCGATTCTACTTCCGAGGAAGCCAGTATTCCTCCTCCTGCATACAGGATGGCTTCACCCGGCTTTATTTCCATGCAGCGCAGATTGACGTAGATATCGGTATGCCCCTCTGTGTCCAGCCAGCCGGTGAACCCGGAATAATAACTGCGGTCGTACCCTTCATTGTCCGGAATAAACCGGAAAGCCTCCTCTTTGGGCAGGCCGCAGACGGCGGGAGTGGGATGGAGTTCTTGCAATAAATCGCCTATATGGTCTGTATTTTTCAACAAGAAATAAAAATCGGTCTTGAGGTGTACCAATTGTCCGGCACGGGCGGTATAAGGACCTTTCTCCGTCATCTTGTTGCCGAATCTTTTGGCGATCCGGCGGATGTAATCAGCCACATAGCCCTGCTCTTCCCGGTTCTTCCTGTCCCAGTCTGTCGGCATCACTTCATTCTGCATCGGCATGGTACCGGCCAGGGCCACGGTGTGCCATTCTTTGCCGTGTCCGCTTAATAAGATTTCCGGTGTGCTGCCCAGCCAGGTTCCGGAAGCAGGGGTGTGGCATAGGTAAATCATCATGCGCGGATAGTTGTTGCAGGCCCGGACAAAAGCGCCGAGTGGTGAAAAATCATCTCCGATATGTCTGGCGGAAGAACGTGACAGAACCAGTTTCTGGAACCGCTTCTCTTGTAAGGGAGTGATGAAACGCCCGAATGCGCGGGTATATTGTTCTTTATCCGTTTCTTCGGAAACAAAAGGGGAGAGTTCACTCTGCCGGCTTTTGCAGGTGAGCAGGGCATCCGCACATTCCAGTGAAGACAGTGCTTCGCTGATTTCGCTCCAGTCGTATGCGGTGACATCCGGACGGATAAGTACCAAGGGATGTTCCTCCGATATCCGGAAAGGAGCCATGACAAATCCTTTCTTTCCATTCAGTTCCTGAATGTCCGCTAATTGTTCCACATCGCCCGAGGTTTGCAATACCAGGTAGCATTCGTCTGTCCAAGGTAACCGGTAGAGGGCGAAACCGAGGCGGCTGTGTGTCAGGCAATCCAATAATTTTTGCGTATGTATATCTGGTAGATTCATTTCTTTTTCAGTATGAAATTAACGACACGAACAGTAGAAACCAGTTGTCCTTGTGGAGTGGTGATATCTATATTCCATATATGCGAGGATCTGCCGCGGTGAATCAGTTTGCCGGTGGCGAATACTTTGCCTCCGACGGGCACGGCCGACAGATGATTTCCACTTACTTGTACTCCGCAGGCATATTCGCCTTCCCGGCATAGCGACATGGAGCCATGCCCTGCCACAATCTCGGCCAGAGCCAGTGACGCGCCGCCGTTCAACATACCAAAGGGTTGTGAAGTACGATGGTCTACAGGCATTTCGGCATGTACCGCATCCTCGGTGGAGGGTAGAAACCGGATACCCAGATGTTCCGCCATCGAATTCGAATAATCAGGTTTGCAGGTTGTTTCTTCCATCATTTGTATGTCTGTTCTTTTCTATAAGGCTACAAAAATACATAAATTTTAGATGAAAATGTCGTTCATGTTGTTCTTTTAAGAACAAAAACATTCGGGGTTTGTTTCTATTATCGGAATATATTTTTTATTTTGCAAAAAGAACTTGTACAAATGCAACAACGAATGAATAAAACAATAATTTAATACTTATGCTCATTACGATTATTATCCTTGTACTGTCCGCAGTATTTTTTGTAAATGGCAAGATACGGTCGGATCTTGTGGCTCTTTGTGCTTTAGTGGCTTTGTTGATTTTTCAGATATTGACTCCTGACGAGGCTTTGTCCGGATTCTCCAATTCGGTCGTCATTATGATGGTGGGGTTGTTTGTGGTTGGCGGAGCGATTTTCCAGACAGGACTTGCCAAAATGATCAGTTCACACATTCTGAAATTAGCGGGTAAGAGTGAATTGAAATTATTCTTGCTTGTAATGTTGGTGACTTCTGCCATCGGGGCTTTTGTGAGCAATACAGGTACGGTGGCTCTGATGTTGCCTATCGTGGTCAGTCTGGCAGTCAGTGCCAACATGAATCCCAGTCGTCTGCTTATGCCGTTGGCGTTTGCCAGCAGTATGGGAGGTATGATGACACTGATTGGTACGCCGCCCAACCTTGTTATTCAAAATGCGTTGACTTCGGCCGGTTTTCCTCCGCTTTCGTTCTTCTCTTTTTTTCCGGTAGGGATTATTTGTGTGGCAGTGGGTACTTTGGTGTTGCTTCCGCTCAGTAAATGGTTTCTTTCGAAACGGGGGAAAAACGGGGAAGACAATGTTCATTCGGGCAAATCCCTGAAACAGTTGGTGAAGGAATACGGGCTATCCAGTAATTTGTTCCGGTTGAGGGTGGTGGGTGACTCCCGGCTGCATGGAAAGACGATTATAGAGTTGGATATCCGGCGTAAGTATGGATTGAATATACTGGAGGTGCGTCGTGGGGATATGTCACAACACCGCTTCCTGAAAACAATTACTCAGAAGCTGGCCGATCCCGGTACGGTTCTTCAGAAAGAGGATATTCTGTATGTGACGGGGGATTTTGAGAAAATAAAGTTGTTTGCCGAAGATTATCTGCTGGAGATGCTGGACGAGCATACTACCGAAGAAGCGAAAAACTCAGCCAATTCATTGGATTTTTATGACATAGGTATTGCTGAAATCGTTTTGATGCCTTCCTCCAATCTGATAAACCAGACGATAAAGGGGGCGGGCTTTCGTGACAAGTTTAATGTGAATGTACTGGGTATCCGCCGGAAGAAGGAATATTTGTTGCAGGACTTGGGCAATGAGCGGATTCATAGCGGGGATGTGTTGCTGGTGCAGGGTACATGGAACAATATCGCCCGGCTGAGCAAGGAGGATGCCGACTGGGTGGTACTGGGACAACCGCTGGCCGAGGCTGCAAAGGTCACGCTGGATTACAAAGCACCGGTAGCTGCCGTTATCATGGTGCTGATGGTGGCAATGATGGTGTTCGACTTCATTCCGGTAGCTCCGGTGACGGCAGTGATGATTGCGGGTATCCTGATGGTACTGACAGGATGTTTCCGCAATGTGGAGGCGGCTTACAAAACCATTAACTGGGAAAGCATCGTACTCATTGCGGCCATGCTGCCTATGTCGCTGGCATTGGAAAAGACAGGGGCTTCCGAATACATTTCGAACAGTCTGGTCAGTGAACTGGGAACATACGGACCGTTGGCGCTGATGGCGGGTATTTATTTCACTACTTCCCTGATGACGATGTTTATCAGCAACACGGCTACCGCAGTGCTTCTGGCTCCTATCGCGATGCAAAGTGCAACGCAGATAGGGGTAAGTCCCGTACCTTTTCTCTTTGCGGTGACACTGGGGGCAAGTATGTGTTTCGCTTCTCCATTCTCCACTCCGCCCAATGCGTTGGTGATGCCCGCCGGACAATATACCTTTATGGATTATGTAAAGGTAGGGCTGCCGTTGCAGATTATTATGGGCATTGTCATGGTGCTGGTACTTCCTTTGCTGTTTCCTTTTTAAGTTGTTTATAATATATGATGCCGATGACGTCCGCTATAAACCATCCGATAGGAATAGACCACCAGATTCCGATGACCCCGATGGCAGGAATGCCGGCAAGCCAATAGGAAAGGGCTACACGGGTTCCCAACGATACCACTGTGAGCACTACGGACATTCCCGGCATACGGATGGCACGATAATATCCGTATAACAGGAACAAAATCCCGATTCCGCAATAAAACGCTCCCTCGATGCGTAAATAACTGATACCGATGTTCAGAATTTCCGTTTCGTGGGGGCGGACAAAAATCAGCATCAATGGTTTGGCGAATAAAAAGACCAGAATGGAAATGACCAGAGAGAAGAGAACGGTGGTAATCAAGGCACTTTTCACTCCTTTGCGGATCCGTTCCTCTTTTCTCGCTCCGAAGTTTTGGGCAATAAAGGTGGAAAAGGCATTTCCGAATTCCTGTACCGGCATATAGGCAAACGAGTCTATTTTTATTGCTGCCGCAAAGGCGGCCATGACTACAGTGCCAAAACTGTTGACCAATCCTTGTACCATGAGAATGCCCAGATTCATTACCGATTGTTGTACACAGGTCAGTGCGGAGAACGAAGTGATCTCTTTCAGGCAGTGACGGTCGAAATGCAGGTCGTTGCGGTGTAATCTCAGTTCGGGGTATTTCACGTAGGCATATCCCATAATTCCCAAAGCGGATACTCCCTGTGCGGCTACCGTGGCGATGGCTGCTCCCTTGATTCCCCAATCCAACTGCAAGATAAAGAACAAATCCAGCCCGATGTTCAGTACAACGGAAACCGCCAGAAACCAAAGAGGAGTGACGGCATCTCCTATGGCACGCAGCAATGCCGCATAGAAATTATAGATAAAGGTAAAGCCGATTCCCCAAAAGATAATCCACAAGTAATCATACATCATGCCATAAATATCTTTGGGAATCTGCAATATCCTGAGGATGGGATGAATCCAGACGAAAACCGCTATATTTAGAATCAATGTTACTGTGCCGATCAGCAGGACGGATACATAGATGCTACGGCGTAGGGAATCCGTCCGTCCGGCTCCATATTGCAAGGAAAAAACGGTTCCGCTTCCCATGGACAATCCCAGCAGGATGGAAATAAGGAAAACCATCAGCGTGTAGGCGGAACCGACGGCGGCCAATGCGCCGGAACCTATACATTGTCCTACAATCAGCGTGTCGGCTATGTTGTAACACTGTTGTAGCAGTGAGCCTATAATCATAGGTAAGGTAAAACGTAGCAGAGTGCCGGTGATGCCTCCCTGCGTCAAGTCTATTTTAGATAACATGATGTGCGTCTGTTCGATTCAATTTCTTATTTATTTTGAAATTTATTGCGAAGGTAGGGAATAAAATATCAAACAACAATAGAGATTGTCTATTTAATACCTGGAATGTTCTTTCTCCTTAAAAAGAGTTAACTTGATAATATTTTCCATAGGAAACTTTTTATTATAAGAAATATCATGTATGTTTGCATAAAGTTTCCGTTGGAAAATATTAAATCAAATAAAATAGTTCGATTATGAAGTATATAGTAATAGGAGGCGTAGCAGGAGGTGCAACTGCTGCCGCGCGTATCAGAAGAAACACGGAACAGGCGGAAATCATTTTGTTCGAGAAGGGAGAATACATTTCGTATGCCAATTGTGGTCTGCCTTATTATATAGGAGGTGTGATTGCGGAGCGGGAAAAATTGTTTGTACAGACTCCGGAGGCTTTCGGGAAACGTTTTAACATAGATGTGCGTACCCGGTCCGAGGTAATAGCCATCCATTCTGCCGATAAGACAGTGGATATTCGTACTTCCGACGGGAAAACTTATACGGAGAGTTATGACAAATTATTGCTTTCTCCGGGTGCGTCGCCTGTTCGTCCTCCCTTGCCGGGCATTGATAATGAAGGAATTTTTACCCTACGTAATGTGAATGATACCGATGCTATCAAGAGTTACTTGCAGCAGCATAAGGTGAAACGGGCGGTAATCATCGGGGCCGGATTCATCGGGTTGGAGATGGCGGAGAATCTGCAGGAAGCCGGTGCGGAAGTGGCGGTTGTAGAGATGGCAAATCAAGTCATGGCTCCTATTGATTTCTCTATGGCTTCTTTGGTGCACGAGCATTTGTTGCAGAAAGGAGTGCATCTCTACCTGGAAAAGGCGGTGGCTTCTTTCGAGCGCACGGTCAACGGACTGGAGGTTATTTTTAAATCGGGCGAAAGGCTGCCTGCCGATATGGTGTTGTTATCCATCGGGGTACGTCCCAATACTTCATTGGCGACAGAGGCCGGACTGGAGATAGGGGAGATGCGCGGCATTAAGGTGAACGATTACTTGCAGACTTCCGACGAGCATATTTATGCGGTGGGCGATGCTATCGAGTTCCGTCATCCACTGACTGATAGACCGTGGTTGAATTATCTGGCAGGTCCGGCCAACCGTCAGGCGCGTATTGTGGCAGATAACATGGTTTTTGGAAATAAGGTTACATACGAAGGGGCTGTCGGTACTTCCATTGCCAAAATTTTTGATATGACTGTCGCTGCTTCAGGCCTTCCGGCAAAGCGGTTGAAACAGGCAGGCATTGATTATTTGTCGGCAACCATCCATTCCGGTTCCCATGCGGGATATTATCCCGATGCTTTACAGATGTCCATTAAAATAACCTTCTCTCCTGTGAACGGGAAATTACTTGGAGCGCAGATTGTGGGGTATAACGGAGTGGACAAACGTATTGACGAATTCTCGCAAGTGATTAAGCATAACGGAACTGTATATGACTTGATGGCTTTGGAGCAGGCATACGCTCCTCCTTTCTCTTCGGCAAAAGATCCTGTAGCAGTAGCCGGATATGTAGCCGGAAATATACTGAGCGGAAAGATGAAGCCTCTTTATTGGCGCGAGTTGCAGGCTGCCGATTTGAGTAAAGTTACGTTGGTTGATGTCCGTACTCCCGATGAATTTGCACTCGGTGCTTTGAAGGGGGCTGTCAATATTCCTTTGGATGATATGCGCGAAAGGATGAAAGAGATTCCTCAGGATAAGCCGGTCTATTTGTATTGTGGAGTGGGGTTGAGAGGGTATCTTGCTTCTAATATATTGTTACAGAATGGCTTTGGGGAAGTAAGGAATTTAATAGGAGGTTTGAAACTGTATAAAGCGGCAACGGCTCCTCTGCCCAAGCCGAAGGAGTTCTCAAATTCCGGATCTTCAAGTTCTGATTCTTCAAAAGTTGATCATTCTGAACACAGTAAAGATTCTGCTGAAGCTTATACTATTGCCTCTTCCGTCATTCCTTCTATGAAAGCAATAAAAGTGGATGCTTGTGGCATATCTTGTCCCGGTCCTATCATGAAGCTGAAGAAGAGTATGGAAGAACTGGCGGACGGCGAACGTCTGGAGATTGTCGCTACGGATGCCGGTTTCCCCCGCGATGCCGAAGCATGGTGCCAGACTACCGGGAACCGTTTTGTCTCAGTAAAGTCAGGAGCAGGAAAGTATGAGGTAATTGTTGAGAAAAGTACTCCGCAATCTTCTTCCTCGGAGGTTTGCCGGGAGGATAAAGGGAAAACTTTTATTCTGTTCAGTGACGACCTGGACAAAGTTTTAGCTACTTTTGTACTCGCAAACGGTGCGGCGGCTACGGGAAAGAAGGTGACCATCTTCTTTACTTTCTGGGGGCTGAATGCTATCAAAAGATTGGACAAGCCTGCGGTGAAGAAAGATATCTGGGGGAAGATGTTCGGCATGATGCTGCCTTCCAGTTCTTTAAAGTTGAGATTGTCTAAAATGAATATGGGTGGAATGGGAGCCAGGATGATGCGATATATCATGAATAAGAAAAATATCGACTCACTGGAATCTCTGCGTACTCAAGCCATTCAGAACGGAGTGGAATTTATTGCTTGCCAGATGTCAATGGATGTAATGGGTGTGAAACGTGAGGAATTGCTGGATCATGTGACTATTGGCGGAGTGGCAACCTATATGAACCGTGCCGAACAGGCGAATGTAAACTTGTTTATTTAAATTTGCATGGAGAAAATAAAATCAATATGTGTCATGAGAGAGCTGTTCAAGGCTCTCTCTGAACTTGAAACCCGCTTGATGGAACAATATGGAGTGTCATTGAATGAGGCAATGGCACTTTGTTGCATTGGCGGAGATACGCTGACAGCCAGTGTGATATCGGAAAACACAGGCCTGTCTGCTTCGCATACCTCTAAAGTCATCCGTTCCATTGAAGAGAAAGAATTAATCGTCCGTAATTTGGGGGATAAGGATAAACGGCAGATGCATTTTACTTTATCCGATAAAGGGCGTGAATGTTTGGAAGCGCTGAAAGCAAATGAAATAGAAATACCGGAACTATTAAAGCCATTGTTTAAATAAACCCTTCTCTTTTCCATTTGTTTATTCCGGATATGAAACTGGAGAAATGGAAAAACAAGTGGAAGGAGTGGAGCAATCTGCGCAAATGGCAAATATGGAAACTGAAGCTGATTGATGCCCGTCTGTATTTCGTGAGCATATTCGTGGGGCTGCTTACGGGACTGGTTGCTGTGCCTTATCACTATCTTCTCTGGTATTTCTTTGATGTGCGGAAAACTTTTTTCACGGCGCATTATCCGTGGTATTGGCATGTATTGTTGTTTTTTATCTTATGGGGGATTCTGATCTTTGTCGCTTCTTTGGTAAAACGTATGCCATTGATAGCCGGAGGCGGTATTCCTCAGACACGTGCGGCCAATAACGGTCGTATCCGTTATGAGCATCCTTTTAAGGAACTGGTGGCCAAATTCTGCGGAGGTGTGTTGGCTCTCAGTGCGGGGCTGTCTTTGGGACGCGAGGGGCCGTCTGTTCAGATAGGGTCTTATATAGGAACACTTATCTCCCGTTGGGGACATATCCTGAAAGGGGAACGGAAACAATTGCTGGCTGCCGGAGCCGGTGCGGGCTTGTCTGCCGCTTTTGCCGCTCCGTTGTCTTCTTCTTTGCTGGTAATAGAATCCATCGAGCGTTTTGATGCGCCTAAAACCGCCATTACTACCTTGTTGGCCGGCGTGGTAGCCGGAGGAGTGGCTAGTTGGATGTTCCCCACGACTCCTTATCATCTGATTAGTGCGGTCGTTCCCGGTTTATCTTTTATCCGTCAGGCAGAGCTTTATATTATCTTTGCCGCCCTTATGGCTGTCATTGCAAAGTTTTATTCGCTCATCGTTCCTTTCTTTCAAGAAAGGATACCTGCCATGAAACTCTCCATTCCTGTCAAGATGTTGTATTTATTGATCATAGCTTATGCCATATCGTTAACAGAGACGAATCTGACAGGTGGCGGAGAGCAGTTTTTGATGATGCAGGGAATGAATGGAACTCATGATATCCGGTGGCTTACTATCATGATGCTTATTCATTTTGTTTTTACGCTGTTTTCTCTTTCTTCGGGTTTGCCGGGAGGAAGTTTCATTCCTACCTTGGTTACGGGAGGATTATTGGGACAAATCTTCGGGTTGGTATTGGTACAGCGCGGATGGATAGGGTATGAGAATGTGAGTTATATGATGCTGATCGGGATGGTGGCTTTTTTGGTGGCTGTGGTGCGTACCCCTTTGACTGCCATTGTTCTGATAACGGAGATTACCGGTCATTTCGAGGTGTTCTATCCTTCCATCGTGGTAGGTGGGTTGACTTATTATTTCACCGAATTGTTACAGATAAAACCTTACAATGTATTGCTGTATGACAGGATGTTCCGTAGCCATAATCCGAAGTCTTCCGAAGGGGCTGGTGCCCGCTATCATCTTTTTGTCGAGATAATGGATGGGTCTTATTTTGACGGAAAGGAAGTGGATACATTGGCTTTACCTAATCATTGTATCATTCGTAGTATACACCGGAATCGTAAAAACTTACTTCCTCAGGGGCAAACCCTGGTTCCCGGTGATCAAGTGGAGATAGAAATGGATGCGCAGGATATAGAAAAATTATACGAACCGTTGGTCAGTATGGCAAATATCTATTAAATTTGCCGTATGAAAAAGAAATTCCAGCTTGAAGTTCCGGGAGGAGCCGACAAAGTGTTGCTTCATACTTGTTGTGCTCCTTGTTCATCAGCCATCATAGAGTGCTTGATGCAGCATGGTGTCACTCCGGTTATCTATTATTGTAATCCCAATATTTATCCGTTGGAGGAATACATTATCCGCAAGGACGAATGTACGCGGTATGCCCAGTCCTTGGGATTGGAAATTATAGATGCCGATTATGATCATGATGCCTGGCGTTGTCGAATGGCAGGAATGGAGCAAGAGCCTGAAAGAGGAGGCCGTTGCTTGCGTTGTTTCAAGATGCGACTGCAGGAAACCGCACGTTATGCCCACGAACATGGATTCCCGGTTATCACTACTACGCTTGCTTCCAGCCGTTGGAAAAGTTTGGAACAGATAGAGGAAGCGGGCCGATATGCTACGGCTCCTTATCCGGATGTCACTTATTGGGAACAGAACTGGCGTAAAGGTGGATTGAGCGAGCGTCGCATTGCTATCATTAAGGAATATAATTTTTATAATCAGCAATATTGTGGCTGTGAGTTCAGTATGCGGAAAGAAGAAAAGGGAGGATGACGAGAATGAAGATGTTCAAACTGTGGATGGTTGTAATGTTATTGGGACTCTTGCCCGTTGTTTCAGAGGCGCAAGAAGAAATAAATAATGCCATTAATGTACAGTTGGAGTATCTGAAAAAGTATCCTAAAGACAAAGAAGCACTTCGGAAAGTTAGTTTTCTCTATCTGAATAAAGCAGATTATGATCAGGCTATCTTTTATGGTCGACAATTGTTTGAGTTGGGTTATAATGAACGGGATTACAATGGCGCTGTAATTTATTCTCATATTTGTCTGGGGCAGGCCCATATGATGAAGGGAAATGTAAAGGAGGCTTATAGTCATTTAGGGCAGGCCAGGCTGATAGGTGAAAGTAATAAAAATGATTCCGCCTTATGTTCCGTATATAATGGGCTGGGACTTTATGCATCGAATGTCCAAAAAGACTATTATCGTTCACTTACCTATTTCTTCAAAGGAGTTGAAGCTGCAAGACGTTGTCATTATGACAGGCTCTATTCCATTTTGCTTTCTAATATTGCCGGTATTTATTATTTGAAAAATGATAGCACAGGATTGAAATATGCTCTTGAATGTTATGAACTGGGACATGAACGGAAAGATCCTTATCTGATTTATAGTGGTTCAACCAATACCGCTTATATGTATTATTTGAAGAGTGACTATAATACAGCATTGAAATATATTCAGGAGGCGGAGTTCACCATGGTGCAGAATGACTTTTATGATCAATCAAACGTTTACAATCTTTATGGATATATTCTGCATAAATTGAATAAAGATGATGAAGCGCTGGTTTTTTTCCGGAAGGCTTTGGATTTGAAAGAACAGGGAAATATTTCTTCAGTGATGAATTCTTATTTGGGCTATGCCGAAATTTTAATGGAGCATCACCAGTATGACCGGGCTGTCCGGATGCTGAAAGCCGGAATAGAACTGTCTTACCAACAGGCTAATGCCATCTATCGAAGTGACCTGTTGAAGGCTTTATCCCGATGTTATGAAGAAGATGGTATGCTGGTAGAGGCGTTGAAGTATCATAAGCTCTATCAGCTGGAAACAGATAGCTTATATAATGCGGAAAAGGAACGTGCTGTGGGGGAGATACGTGCAAAATACGATATGGAACGGCAGGAAAACGAGATAAAACAAAACCGTCTGGAATTATTGGAAAAGGAAAATAAGATGCAATTGCTTATAGCCGGATTTATCTGTATCTTCATAGCTGCCTCTTTACTATATTACTTATATTACAGAAAAAATAAGCTGTACCTTACCATTGTGAAGCAAAATCAGGACGCTATCCGGCGTGAACAGCAATTGCAGAACAAGATAGATGAGCAGTTTGCAGAGATAGGCCGCCAGTCCGCTCTTTTACAAGAATATCTTACGGATTCGACGAAAACTTCTTTGCCGCAACCTGAGAAATATGCTTCATCCTCGTTGACAGATGAAAAGAAGCAGGATTTATTTCTGCGTTTGGAAACGCTGTTGTGGGAGGAGAAGGTATTTACAGACAATTTGCTGACCAAAGAGAAAGTAGCGGAAATGTTGGGAACTAATCGTACTTATCTCTCTCAAATTATTAATGAGCAGACCAAGCAGACTTTTACTCAATTTGTAAATGGTTTCCGCACAAAAGAGGCAGTCCGTTTACTTTCCGATCCTGATAACCAAACTCCGCTAAAGGCGATTTCAGCTGAATTGGGCTTTAATTCCATGACTACTTTTTATAGTCAGTTTCAGGCGGCTACTGGTATGACTCCCGCTCAGTATAGAAACAAAGTGCAGGAATTGCATAAAAATAGATAATCTATTAATTTGCTATCATAAATTTATCCAAATGCGGCAATTGCTGTATTTGGATAACCTATTTTTGCTATAATTTAAAATTTTATGCATTAATTTGCTATCGACGCAATATAAGCTGCAAAACTGTTTTAACAATAAAACGGGACTTAAAAAGTGATTATAAACAGTATTAATATTAAATCTATGAAGAGTATGAAACATTCAGATTACCACGGAAAGCTACTTCGACTGGCGATGTTTTTCGTTGCATTGTTTTTGTGTGGAACAATGGCATATGCACAAACAGACCGGATGATCAGCGGTATAGTTGTAGATGAGAATGGAGATCCCCTGCCTGCCGCTCACATCCGTCAGGTGAGCCAGACGAAAGGGGAGGAACTGGCTGCTGTCATAACCGATATGAACGGGCACTTCCGGCTGACCCTGCTCCGCACAGCGAAAGAGATAGAAATCTCTTACTTGGGCTATGAATCAAAGAAAGTAAGATTGACAAGTGCGAACAGTTACAGAATTGTCTTGGAGCCGGCCTCCGAACTGCTGGACGAGGTGGTGGTAACCGGATATCAGACTATCTCTAGGGAACGGGCTACCGGTTCATTTGCGAAAGTAGATTCGAAAAAGTTGGAAACTCAACGGTTAAGTAGTGTCAGCTCATTGATGGAGGGAAGAATAGCAGGTTATAGTGACGGTAAGATACGTGGTGTGACTTCGATGAACGGACTTACTACTCCTCTGTATGTGATTGATGGGTTTCCGGTAGAGAAAACTATTTCTGACGGACTGGGCAACTGGGTCGAAAATGTGCCTGATTTGAATATAGAGGATATAGAGAATATTACGGTATTAAAAGATGCCGCGGCTACGTCTATCTATGGTGCTCGTGCTGCTAATGGTGTAGTAGTCATCACTACTAAAAAAGCCGGAAAGAATCAGCTGAATGTATCATTTTCAGCGACATTGACAGTACGCCCTTATAATTTTTATACCGGTCACTTAGCCGGTACGGCTGACATGATAGAGATGGAAAAGGAGTGGGCGGCCATGAATCCTAATCTTCAAGGAGAGGGAGCATCCCAATATGCACAGAATTTGTTGGACAATGCATCCATGTATTCCTGTTTGGGGGTACAGGCTATTTTAAAACATCATACAGGTGCGATCAGCGAAGCACAAATGGAGCAGACGCTACATGAACTGGCTTCACAGGGATTCCGTTATTATGATGATGTGAAGAAATATGGTAAACGAAATCCGTTTTCGCAACAATATAACTTGAATATCGGGCGTGGAACGGAAAAAAATACATTTAATGCTTCGCTGTCTTACAGGAATAACCGGGAAGAAGATAAATATACTGACAGCGAGAGTTTCGGATTGAATTTGCAGAACACTACCCGGCTTACTTCATGGCTGAGTCTGGATTTGGGAACGTATCTGAATTATGGAGATGGTACAACGCAAAGTTATAATCTGACCTCACCCGGATATAATTATGTTCCTTATAGTTCGTTGTTGAATGACGATGGAAGCTACTATACTAACACGGTTGCCGACCGGTACAGTAAGTCACAACAGAAAATTATTTCTTCTTACGGATTGTATAGTATGGATATTACCCCTTTGGACGAATTGGGAAGAAACTTGTCGAAGAGTAAAAATTTTAGTAATCGTACTTTTGCGAGACTTAATTTTAAATTCACAGACTGGTTGAGATACACTGCTTCGTTTCAATATGAAGTAGGGGAATATAAGACAAGCCAATTGCAAGATAAGGAAAGCTATGCTGTGCGTAATAAAGTAAATACATTTGCTACTGATGCAAGTGGGAGTGGCCAGGCTACTTATAATCTTCCTTATGGCAATATTTATACAACGGGGACTAATAGTATCCGTGCTTATAATTTCCGTCAGCAATTGGATTTTAACAAGACATTTGCAGAAAAACATGATGTGACCGCTTTGTTTGGTATGGAAGTACGTGAAAATAAGACGGAATACAATAATCGGAAATATTATAATTATGATCCGGCTTTACTAACTTATGATCTTATTGATGAACGGGTGCTGAGTAATACTTATACCGGAGTTTTGGGAAACTATGTATCATTCAATAAAAATGATATCTCCAACATCTATGAACTGGTAAATCGTTTTGTTTCTTTTTATGGGAATGCAGCTTACACGTATGATGGTAAATATATGGTGACAGGAAGCATTCGTTGGGATCGTACCAATTTGTTTGCTACTGGTTCCAAGTATCAGAAGAAACCTATCTGGTCGGTAGGTGCTGGTTGGAATCTGGACAAAGAATCTTTTTTTAAAGTTTCATTTATAAATATGATGAAACTGCGTTTCAGTTGTGGTATCGGTGGTAACATCGCCAAGAATTCTGCTCCTTATATGACGGCTTATTATAATAATAATACCCATGTGGGCGGCATACAAGGGACTATCAGCAACCGTCCTAATCCTGATTTGCGGTGGGAAAAGACAACTACAGCTAATATTGGTGTAGATTTCTCTATGTTTAGAAATCGATTGAACGGTTCTATTGAATATTATAATAAATCGGGCGTGGATTTGTTAGCCAATACCAATGGAGTACCTACTGAAGGTTTTGGTTTTTCTACTTATACCATGAATAATGGTAAAATGAGAAACCGTGGATTCGAGTTGACTCTTTCCGGTGATGTCATTATGGGAAAAGATTGGAATTGGAACGTAGGTGGTGTGCTGGGATACAATAAGAATAAAGTGACTTATGTCAATGTAAAAGCACCTGCTATTTTTCTTCAGTTCGATTATCCTGCCGCCTATCCCCGTGTTGGAGTGCCTTATAATGCCATTTATGGATATCTGTGGGCAGGGCTGGATAGTAAAGGGCAGCCTCAGGTGTATGACTCGGAAGGAAATATCCATGTAAGCAGTTCACCGCAAAAAGTGGAGGATGCTGTGTATTTAGGAACTTCTGTTCCGGTTTATAGTGGGGCTATTAATACCAATCTCCGTTATAAGAATTGGGAACTGGCTGCTCAACTGCTTTTTGAAGGGGGGCACAAAATGCGGAATACCAATATAGCCTATCCGGGATTAGGAGTGACAAGTAAGGATGTGAGTAAACGTTGGCGTCAGCCTGGTGATGAGGCATATACCGATGTACCACGCTATGTTCCGTCAGAAAGCAAGGATTATAATTCTTACTCATCCGATCTTTATAGCAAGGCTTCCATTCATGTACTTGATGCCGATAACTGGCGCTTGAAGAATCTCTCTGTTACTTATCATGTTCCTGCAAGTGTATGTCAGAAGTTTTATGTAAAAAATGCACGTATCATGCTAGGTATGGAAAATGTGTTCACTTTGGCTAAAAGTCGTGATGTGAAATGGATGCTTGGGGGATATAGTAAACCAAATTATTTGTGTAATGTCAATTTGAACTTTTAAATGAGAGCAATATGAAAAAGATACTATTTATGATAATGACAGTGTTAGGGTGGATAAATCTGACTTCTTGTAATGATTATTTGGATATTGTTCCCAAAGGGAACAAAATTCCTACTACCTTGGCTGATTTTGAAGCATTGCTGCGAGATGAATATACCATTGGCTATATTCCTGTAACGAATAGTCTTTATCTGTTGAATGATAAATTTGTAGGACAAAGCAGTCTGACTAGCGTTACCCTTACGAGTGCCAATTATCTGTGGAATGAAACAGCGGACAGAATTGTACTGAACAATCAGGACGAAGGGACTTATTACCGTAGTTATATGGCTATTTCCACTTGTAATCTCTTGCTGGAGCATGTTCCCGTTGCAACCGAAGCGACTGATTCCGAACGCAATGAGGTAATGGCTTATGCCAAAGTGATTCGCGCTATGAGCTATTACATACTGGCCAATTATTATGCTGATACCTATGTGTCTGCAACTGCCGGTACTAAACTGAGTGTACCTTTGATAACCAGTGCCGATATTAATGCTCCTCACAAGCAGGTCACTATTCAAGAAATCTATGATTTCATGATTAAAGATGTAAAAGAAGCCATACAACAAGGATTACCCCAACAGTCAAGGACTGTTATCCATCCCAATTTGGGAGCAGCCTATGCCTTCTTGGCACGGGTCTATTTGCAAATGGCGAATTATGAAGAAGCGCTGAAATACGCGGATATGGCTTTGGAACAGAATGATACTCTGTATGATTGGATATCTTATTACAACAGTCATAAGGAAGCTATTACAAAAGAAGACAGTTATCCGTCGTTACCGTCAGCGACAGGGTATGATTATGTGGAGAATTACTATTTCCGTTGTGGAGAGGGTAACCCTAACTATGCTACCAGCGAACTTAATATTCCGGTGGAACGTGCGGAGAGTTTCGAGGGAGGGGATGCGCGTTTTCTTTCCCGCTGGAAACTGCGTACGGTAAATCAGGATACTTACTATCAAGGTTTGGCCAAAGGATATTTCAACGGGGCTGGTCTGACCACTTGCGAGGTATATCTCATCAAGGCCGAATGTTTGGCACGTCAGGTCACAGGTAATGATTTCTCTGCTGCTATGGATGTGTTGAACAAGGTACGTAAGACCCGTATTCTGCCGGAGATATATCAACCCTTGCAGGCTTCAACTTTGACAGAAGCCATTGACTTGATCCGACGTTCGAAAGACAATGAATTGATTTTCACTATTGTGCCATTCGCTGATGCCCGGAGGTTTAATGCCGAAGGTACTTTTGCACGTGCACTATCCAAAACATGGGAAGGGCAGACTTATACATTAACCCCGGCTTCACATCTTTGGATTATGCCTTTCCCGGCAGGTGCCGTTCAGAATCCGGGTAATGGAACTATCACTCAAAATGTATCTAAATAACCTATAAAAACAGACTTTATGAAATTGATGTATTTATTAGCAACATTCGCCGTTGTTTTGGTGATGATGGCATCTTGTACCCGGCAGTCGGTAACGGGGTACACACTGACAGCTGCAATTGATGGAATTCCTGACGGATCCCATGTACAGCTATTTCCTGTAAGTCATGGTCATGAAAAACCGGTGGCGGATACTACTGTTGTAGATGGAAAATTTATATTTAAAGGGGTGGCGGATGAACCTCTGGCTGTACGGTTGATGGTGAAAGATGCATACGGTTCCATGCCTCTGATGTTGGAGAATGGCAGTATAAGCGTGGAGGGTAAGGTGACTTCTGAAAACCTTAATGGAACCGTGAATTATAATTTTTCACAGGTTTCAGTGACGGGATCTCCTTTGACGGACAAATATGTAAAATTATTGAGCACACGTGATGCCTTGGATTCTATTTATGTAACGAATAACGAGAAGTTTAAGGATATCCGTGTTGCCTATGGTAAAGCGAGAGTTGCCAAAGATAAGATCTTGATGGATTCTGTCGTTGCTACGGAAGCTTACAAAGCATCTGCCGTGGCCGATAGTTTGTTCTTTGCTACGGTAGATGCCACTTACTATAAATTAGTTATGGACAATAAAGAGTCTTATTGGGGGCCTCTGATGATGATCAGTTTGTTTTCTTATCTTACCGAAGAGCAGAAACCGTGGTATGATGCCTTGTCAGAAGAGGCTAAACATTCCCGCTATGGAAAAATGGTGAAAGAGAGTGTGGCTCCTGATAGTCAGATCGGTTCTAAAGTGCCTGTCTTTACAGCCAAGTCACAAGATGGGAAATCGGTAACTTTAACCGATTTGTGCCAAGGTAAGAAGTATGTCCTTATTGATTTTTGGGCATCATGGTGTAATCCTTGCCGTAAGGAGATTCCTAATTTGAAAAAACTCTATACGCAATATGCAGACAGGGGTTTCCAGATTGTAAGTATCTCTATTGATAAAAAAGAGGCGGAATGGACAAAAGCGCTGAAAGAAGAACAACTTCAGTGGCCTAATTTTTTGGATACTGAAGGTATTGCTGATATATATAAAGTGAAATTTGTTCCTACTATGTATTTGATAGATGCCCAAGGGGTCATGGTAGGAGAAAATCTTCGTGGTGAGGCTTTGGCAAATAAACTGGCTGAGCTTTTTGGAGAGATTGAATAATCATATTCTTTTTATGGTATTCTGACATAGAACGGGGCGGAGTCGATGAATAAGTTGGATCTGTCCCGTTGTCTTATGTTTCGGACTGACCCGTTTTCAAACTGAGCCGCCGGATACCCTGCACAAAGCAGGGCTACCAAATAAAAAAGCCATCGATTTATCGATGGCTTTTTTATTTGGTAGCCCGTGGGGGAATCGAACCCCCCTTTCAAGAATGAAAATCTTGCGTCCTAACCGATAGACGAACGGGCCATCCTTTTTATCGAGGATTTCTCTCTCGATTTCGGGTGCAAAGGTAGTGACTTTTTTTGAATTTGCAAACATTTCCCAAACTTTTTTCTAAACTTTTTGTTCATAGTCCATTGAATTGACTATTTACCTAAACTTAACTTTTATGAAAAGTATCTTTAAATCAATGAGTTGCCTTGTATTGGGCGCAATGATTGTTACGCCGATGTTTGCGCAACAAAAAAAACTTTATCCGGAGCTGGAAGGACCGGGACCTGTTGTTATTATCTCAAAAGATAAAAATGGCAAGGAAGAATTAATCAATGTATTTGAAGAAACGCAACGTCCGCATTTCCATGATCCCCGTGCTCCTCGTTTTTTACTTACTGACCAACAGGGAAAGTTTGCATTGGGTATCGGTGGTTATTTGAAAACTACAATGGAATATGATTTTAATGGGATAGTGGATGACGTTGACTTTATCCCTGCACTCATTCCGCAACCGGGATCCACGTCTGTCCGTAATCAGTTCCAGATGGATGCAAGCACTTCCACTATCTTTTTAAAGTTGGTGGGGAGAACCAAGCATTTGGGTAACTTCATCGTTTATACAGCCGGAAACTTCCGTGGAAGTGGAAAGACTTTTGAATTGCAGAATGCTTATTTATCCTTCCTGGGCTTTACTATGGGGTATGATACCGGATTGTTTATGGACCTTGCCGCAGCTCCTCCGACTATTGATTTTCAAGGACCTGACGGGATGACTTTCTATCGCGCCACCCAGTTGCGTTATGAAGCCAATGTGATGAAAGGTTTGAAAGTGGGTGTCGGTGTGGAAATGCCGTCAGTAGACGGTACTCCGGCACAAGATGTGAGAATCGGTAAGCAGCGGATGCCGGATATTCCTGCCTATGTACAGTATTCTTGGGCAAAGGCTAGTCATATACGTGTGGGAGGAATCTTGAGAAGTATGACTTATGAGGATCAAGTGAATAATAAGGCAAAGTCATTGACCGGTTGGGGGATACAGGCATCGGGGACAGCAAGACTGGGTGGTTTCCAGCTTTACGGACAATATACTTATGGTAGAGGTATTGCTCAATATTTGAATGATATCAGCAACTTGAATGTAGATATCGTTCCTTTGGCCGATGAGTCCGGACGTATGCAGGTACTGCCCATGAAAGGATGGTATGCCGGATTACAGTATAATTTCTCGAAACGGGTATTCGCATCGGCTACGTATAGCCAGTCACGTCTGTTTACAGAAGATTGCTATGCTCACTTTAATGAAACTCAGTATAAAAAAGGTCAGTACCTGGTTGCAAATGTATTCTGGAATGTAAGTCATAACTTGCAGGTAGGTGCGGAATATCTTCATGGTTGGAGAGAGAATTTTAATGATGTGAACCGTGAAGCAAACCGTATAAACTTGAGTGCACAATATAATTTCTAACTTATTTTTCCTATCTTTGTGTCTATCAATAATGGAAAGAGAATGAAAAAAATAGGTGCACATGTATCCGTAAGCGGGGGCGTGGAAATGGCCCCCGTTAATGCATTAGGGATAGGAGCGGACGCATTCGCTCTTTTTACAAAGAATCAGAGGCAATGGGTTGCAAAACCTTTGTCTGTCGAGAGTGTTACTCTGTTTAAAGAAAACTGTGAGAAAGAAGGTTTTGATGCCCGGTATGTTCTTCCCCATGATAGTTATCTGATAAATTTGGGACATCCTGACGAGGAAGGGCTGGAGAAGAGTCGTGCAGCATTTTTGGACGAAATGCAGCGTTGCGAGCTTTTAGGATTGAAAATGCTGAATTTTCATCCCGGAAGTCATTTGAACAAGATATCCATAGAGAAGTGTCTGGACAGGATTGCCGAGTCTGTCAATATGACTTTGGATAAGACGACCGGTGTGACTGCTGTGATTGAGAATACAGCCGGACAGGGAAGTAATGTGGGAAATGAATTCTGGCATTTGAGATATATTATAGATAAGGTGGAGGATAAATCTCGTGTGGGAGTTTGCCTGGATACTTGCCATACCTATACCGCCGGTTATGATATTGTGAATGAATATGACCGGGTCTTTACCGAGTTTGATGAGGTAGTGGGGAGAAACTATTTGTGTGCCATTCACTTGAATGACTCAAAGAAACCATTGGGTAGCCGGGTAGACCGTCATGACAGTATCGGAAAGGGGCTGATTGGTATTGATTTCTTCCGCCGCTTTATGCAGGATTCCCGTTTTGACGATATGCCCGTTATTCTTGAAACTCCCGATGACACCATTTGGCGGGACGAGATTAAAATGCTTCGCAGCTTTGAACCATAGTTTGTGGCTGGATGAAAACATATTTAAGGAATTCAGCTATCATTTTGCTTGTAAGAGCGAGGCTTGCTCGCCCGAAAATAGGCTGATTTGCATATTCTCCCAAGATCGTGCCCGTTGGTTCGGGCAGGCAAAAAAACTTATATTCGTCAATCTGAGTTGGCAAATAGTATTTTCACCACCGTAGGGGCAGGCCCGTGTATCTGCCTGATAGTACGAAAGCAGTTGCAGGTTCTCTTTCCAAAGTATGACCGACCGTGGTCTTGTAAGCAGCTTCTTGACGATAAAGTCGGGAGAGAAGCGGAACTCTGGAAGAGCCTGCAGACTGTTATTTAAAACTTATAAAATGAAGAAACCGACCCTTTTGGATCGGTGTTCTACGGTAGATGTTTTCCCTTTGCTTGACGGCTATGAGGCAATCCCTGCCCCTACAGCTGAATACATGACAGCACTATCGGACTTTCGGCATCTCCTCATTTACTTGAAATCCGGGCCATACTCCAACCAAAATACCATTGCCCAATCCTGGTCATTGGCAAACGGGTCATAAAGATGAGCTTTTTGTCCGTTCACTTTGTCCGGATAGATAAAGGCGCAGCTTCCTCTTCCGTCTTCGGTGAAGAGGCATAGATTGTTCCGGAAAATATTCAAGGCCCGTTCTGCATATTCTTGTTTTCCGGTCGCTTTGGCATAAAGACGGAAGGCAATACCCGATAAAGTGCTCCAGTAATGTGGGAAGGTATCTCCCCAAATCCGGTCTTTTCCAAACCAATAACCATCCCAGTGACGAATAGCGATGTCATAAAGGTGGAAACTGGGCTGTTTTCCGCCAAATGATTCTAATAAAGGAAGCTGGCTTTCGGCCCCTTTCAGATATTTTTCATCTCCGGTGAGCATATATACATTCAGCAGATGGATAATGGACGGAGCTACGATGCTCTGTTCGTAATTGACTTCGGAGGTCGGATAATTAGGCCCGTTTTCACAAAATACGTCTGCCATTGATTTGAAATCGTTCAGCAGAGTGTCCGCTTCGGCAGTAAATCCGTTTTCTTTCAATAGAGTATAGCCGTAGGTCGGGATATTGATGCAATAAAAACCATGCTTGAAATAACGGACCAGTGCACGCAGTGTGCCGTACCCGTCTTTCAGATATTGTTTATTGCCTGTGGTGCGGAACATGGTAAACCAGAAATCGGCCACCCACGGATAGTTGTATCCCCGGTTCTTGCTCTTGAAGTCTACGGTGGAATTGGTTGTGTAGTCCGGTTTCTGGATGCGGCGGATGAAAGATACGTAGTTGTTCAGGGCATCCATTAATTTTTTGTCGGAAGTACGTTGGTATTGTAGAGCCAGCAGAATCCCCATAGCCACCCTTTCTCTGGCTTCGTCGCAGTCAGAGCGTTTGCTGCCATTTTCTCCGTTGATGTAAAGGGATTCGGTATCGTTGTCATAAACAATGAAGGCACCGCTTCTAGGGTCACCGGGCTTGATGAACTGTTGGTGTCCGGCAATGAACTGACACCGGTGGTTGACCAGGCTGTCAAAGTTGCTGACGGCAAGACACTCTACCGATGTTTGCTTTCCGTTCCCGTAGGCCAGTGTGAAAATCTTCTCTCCGGGTTCATTTATTGTGGTGGTATAAGTGATGTTGTCACCGCTTACTTCTGCCACTTCTTTACCGTTCAGCAACAGCTTGCCTTTCAGTGAGGGGCAGTTGCTTTTGAACGAAACATTTATTTTTTCGCCTGCTTCTACTACATAACGGTCTGCTGAGGCTATGATCAGACCGTTGTCTATGGCTTTTGCTTGGAATTCATCCCAGTTGTCCGCCGATAGGAGTAACCATTGTATGGTATAACATTCTCCCGGCTTTAAAGTCTTGTCCTGTGGATTAAGTTGGAAAACACCGCGGAAGTTGGAGCTTCCGTTTTTCTGCGGGCGCTCCCTCACTTCATAGCCTTTAATGGCACCTTCTTCCATAATCAGTCCCAATCCGCCGGGGGCTCCGCTCATCCGGGTGCAATAGACATAGGCTTCATTTCCTCCTGCCCATATATGTGCATTGCAACGGGCTTCGTAGCAAGTCCGGGCATCCGGATAATTGTCATTGAAAGGTGTGTTGATGGCAATATCCTGTAAGTCGGCGTCTTTTTCTCCGGTGTTTACGAATTCGTAGGATTCTACCAGGTTCCCGTCCCTGTTCCATTTTCGGGCTACGTTTATTTCTATGTCACCTGTCTGGTATTTCACGGTCATGTGATGGCTCGTGTCATGTTTTTTTGTCGGGATATTCCAGGAGTATTCAGTGCCGTTTATCCGAAGATGTCCCAATCCCCATCTATAGCGGGAGTCCACCCATTCGTATTGTGTTCCATCCGTACGCAGGATCCAGTTCATGGAAGTGTCGCTTGTCAGATAAAGTCCGCTTAGCGCCCCTGTTTGTGAGTCGGCTTTGAACGTGATGTTTTTAGGGTAGCTACAACTGCCTAGTGCAATTAATGCCAAAGGTAATGCAGCATACAAGAAAAGCTTCATGATGTTTTTCATACTTATTGGGATTATTGATGTAACTGTGCAAAGAAAGGAATAAAAAGGGAAATTAATTTGTACTTTTCATACATAATCCTGTAAAATAGTTCATTTTCTTTATAAACAGGCTTGAAGTGCCTGTTATTTTGTGGTTTTGAATCATTTTTTAGGTGCGGGTTGTGCGGGATAACGCGGATTTTTTCTTATGATAACATGAGTTTATTATAAGACTAGCTTATAACTGACAGGAATATGAGCAAGACTGATATTGAATTTTAATAATCCTTTTGTCATTTAACTCAAAACCATCCTGTAACGAGTTATTTCTTATATCGAACTTATGTTAATGTTATATCCCGCCGGTAGAGTGGTTTGTGTCTTTCATTGTATGGTTAAGCCTTTTCTATCCTATCCCTAAGCTTAAACGAACGTATCCTTTCTATCTCCATAGCCTTTGGAGTTAACTCCCAAGCTTATGGAGATAACTCCAAAGGCTATGGAGTTAACTCCGCAAGTTTGGGAGATAGAAGTTGTCAGTAAAAGAACCTTTAACCTGAAGGATACAACCGCTTAGCTTGCCGTAGTTTATAGGATAATATATCCTTTCCGTATCCTTCGTTTATTTTATGTCCTGATTACATGTCTTTTATTTCATCCAAGTTCTTCTGGATATCTTCGTCTTTTAACTCATAATTCATCAAGTTACCTGCCAGGTATTGGTCGTATGAGGCCATATCAATCAGCCCGTGACCTGAAAGGTTGAACAGGATCACTTTCTCTTCACCGGATTCTTTGCACTTGTTCGCCTCGCGTACAGCGGCGGCGATGGCATGGCACGATTCGGGAGCCGGAATGATTCCTTCTGCTTGTGCGAACAAACAACCAGCCTGGAAGGATTCTAATTGCTGGATATCAACCGCTTCCATCAGATTGTCTTTCAATAATTGTGAAACGATGACACCTGCACCGTGATAACGGAGACCTCCCGCATGGATATTGGCCGGAGAGAAATTATGCCCCAGTGTAAACATGGGCAGCAACGGGGTATATCCGGCTTCGTCGCCAAAGTCATACTGGAATTTACCACGGGTCAGTTTCGGACACGAAGCCGGTTCGGCAGCAATGTATCGGGTTTGTTTCCCATTCAGGATAGTGTGGCGCATAAAGGGGAAGCAGATTCCTCCAAAATTGGAACCGCCACCAAAGCAACCGATAATCATGTCGGGATATTCGCCTGCCATTTCCATTTGCTTTTCGGCTTCCAGACCGATAACCGTTTGATGCAGTGTGACATGGCTTAATACCGACCCTAGTGTATATTTACAGTTGGGAGTGCTCATTGCCAGTTCGATAGCTTCGGAGATGGCTGTTCCCAGTGAACCTTGATAATTGGGATTACGGGTAATGATATCCTTGCCGGCACGGGTAGACATGGATGGAGAGGCGGTGACCGTTGCTCCGAATGTCTGCATGATGCTGCGGCGATAGGGCTTTTGATTATAGCTTATCTTTACTTGATAAACGGCAGCTTCCAGCCCGAATACCTTTGCGGCATACGATAGAGCGGCGCCCCATTGTCCGGCACCGGTTTCTGTAGTGACATTGGTTACGCCTTCTTCCTTGCAATAATATGCCTGGGCCAGAGCCGAGTTCAGTTTGTGGGAGCCGATGGGGCTGACACTTTCATTTTTGAAATAAATATGTGCGGGAGTCCCTAGTGCTTTTTCCAGTCCGTAGGCACGTACCAATGGTGTGCTGCGATAGTATTTGTACATTTCACGCACTGCTTCGGGAATTTCAATCCATGCGTCTGTCTGGTTTAATTCCTGTTTGCAAAGTTCTTTGGCAAAAATGGGGTAGAGGTCTTCCGGTTTCAGCGCTTCTTTGGTTTTAGGGTTCAACGGCGGCATGGGTTTGGTCTTCATGTCTGCCTGTATGTTGTACCAGTATTTAGGAATTTCATCCTCTGGTAAGATAAAACGTTTCTGTTTTGTGCTCATAATCTTTCAATTTAATAGTTTTGCGGTCAAAATTAGGTAAAAAAAGTATTCCTTACTAATTTTCAACTGCTTTTTTGTCGGGAACAATAAAAAAAGGGATGTCAGAGTAAAAATGCGAAGTTATTTGTTATTATAGGCAGAGATGTGAATATTTTGATTAAGTTTGTTTTCTGTTAATGCAAGATGATATCGACATGGAACCTTTACACAAACTATTTATCTATCGTAAGAAGTTAGTAAAACCGTACATAGAGCGATTGCTGAAATGGATGGACGGGATAACTTATATGATGTCGGCCTTGTTCATCCTTACATTGGTTTATGAGCATGGATTTCTTATTTCTTTTGAAGAAATGGAGATGATAAACACGCTGTATCATTTTGTCTGGATTGTTTTTCTGGTTGATATTTCCCTGCATCTTTTATTAAATTATTCGGATACCAAGCGGAAGTACCGGGGACTGGCATGGATACTGAGTCTGATGCTTTATCTGACTTTGATTCCGGTTATTTTCCATGAACCGGAGGTGCAAGGGGGAATTCATGATTTCTGGTCTTTTTTCTACAGTCGTTTATATCATGTGGTGCTGCTCACTTTGCTTTCGCTGCTGCAATTGTCTAATGGGATAGTCCGGCTGCTGGGCAGGCGCACCAACCCGTCTTTGATCTTTGCATCCAGTTTTCTCATATTTATTCTGATAGGGGCAGCGTTACTGATGCTTCCGCGTGCCACTTATCATGGCATTTCCTTTATCGATGCTCTGTTTACCGCTACCAGTGCCATTTGTGTCACGGGGTTGGTTTCGGTCGATGTCTCTTCTACATTCACGCCCGAGGGGTTGTTCATCATTATCATGCTGATACAAATCGGCGGTTTGGGAGTCATGACCCTGACCAGTTTCTTTGCCATGTTTTTTATGGGGAATACTTCGCTCTATAATCAGTTGGTGGTCCGTGATATGGTAAGCTCGCAGTCGCTCAGTTCGCTGCTTTCCACCTTATTATATATATTAGGGTTTACCTTGGTGATAGAGGCTGCTGGGATGGGGGTTATTTTTTTAAGTATACATGGCACTATGGGCATGGATATTGAGGAAGAACTGGCTTTTTCTGCTTTCCATTCCATCTCTGCCTTTTGCAATGCCGGATTCTCTACTTTGTATGGAAACTTAGGTAACGAACTGGTACTTCATAATCATAACTTGCTATATATCACTATCTCTTTCCTGGTTATTTTGGGAGGTATAGGTTTCCCGATTCTGGTAAATCTGTATGAAACGGTTTCTTATGAAAGCAAGCGCTTGTATCACCGTTATGTCAAAAAGAATAAGAGGACAATCCGTAAAATACATTTATATAACCTGAATACCCGTATCGTATTGATTATGACGGCTATCTTGCTAGTGACGGGTACTGTGGCCATTGTTGTTTTCGAATGGAATCATGCTTTTGCGGGAATGACGGCTACAGAGAAATGGGTGCAGGGCTTCTTTAACGCAACTTGTCCCCGTACGGCAGGATTTTCAAGTGTGGGCATGACTACTTTCAGTGTGCAGACGTTGCTGCTGATGGTGGTGCTGATGATGATTGGCGGCGGTACGCAGTCTACGGCCGGTGGTGTGAAGGTGAATGTGTTTGCTGTAGTCATGTTGAACTTGCGTGCTATTCTTATAGGTGCCGATAAAGTCAATATTTTCAACAGGGAGTTATCTCATGATTCCATCCGGCGTTCTAATGCCACATTGATTCTTTATCTGCTGATTGTTTTCGCGGGTATCTTCGGTTTAAGCATTCTAGAGCCGCAGGCTTCAGTGATGGCGTTGGTTTTCGAGTGTACTTCGGCACTCAGTACGGTAGGTTCAAGCCTGGATCTGACACCTACTTTGGGAAGTGACAGCAAACTGATTGTCATTGTTCTGATGTTTATCGGACGAGTAGGGGTGCTTACTTTGATATCCAGCCTTATTAAACAGAAAAAAATAACAAAATATAAATATCCGAGTGATAACATCATAATCAACTAGTTATGAAATACATTATTATTGGTTTAGGAAATTACGGCGGAGTGTTGGCCGAAGAGCTTTCCGTATTGGGACATGAGGTGATAGGAGTGGATACAAACGAGCATCGTGTGGATGTGTTGAAGGACAAAATCGCGACTTCTTTTATTATTGATGCTACGGACGAACAATCGCTCAGTGTGCTGCCACTGAAAGATGTGGATGTGGTTATTGTTGCTATCGGCGAGAATTTTGGTGCTTCTGTGCGTGTGGTGGCACTGCTGAAAAAGAAAGGAGTGAAACATATCTATGCCCGTGCGGTAGATGATGTGCATAAGACCGTGCTTGAGGCTTTTAATTTAGATAGTATTCTGACACCGGAGAAAGAAGCGGCACGGAGCTTGGTTCAGTTGTTGGATTTACACGTCAATGTGGAGTCTTTTCAGATTGACGAGGAACATTATGTGATGAAGTTCAAACTTCCTTCTTGTTTTGTAGGCTATAAGGTGAGTGATCTGTCATTAGAAACGGAATTCAATATAAAAATCATTGCATTGATAAAAGGGGAGAAAGTGCTGAACGGTTTGGGTATTTCGATATTGGAGCATCAGGTGGAGAATCATTTTGAGGAAAATTATGAGTTGGAGGAGGAAGATCAGTTGGTCTGCTATGGGCTTTATAAGAATTTTATGGATTTTTGGAAGGCGTTGTAGCAGGAATGCCTTTCAAAGAAAGAATATTTTTTTCTAAGTGAGATTAAACCTTTTCTTTTGGGTTTAGTCTAACTTAATAAATAATTTAGTTTAGTTTTTAGTTTTCTCTGAAGGCCGGCCAATGTGATATTGCCCGGTTTTCGCTTTTTATGGAGGTTTTCTTGTGAGTGTCCGTTACTTTTTGTTACTTTGTCACCTAGAAATCGAGATTTAGATGAAACAGATATATTTTTTATTTGTCGTTTTGCTGGTTGTAATGACCGCTTGCGGAGGTAAGAAAGAGGCTTCCGTTGATGCAGAACATTTGATGTTCCAAATAGACAGTGTGGATCATGTGACAGGTTTGCAGCGTATGCAGGTTTCACGTATTGACCAGCATATTGTCAGTGGCGGAAAAAAATATAATTTGTTTATAGAGCGTGCTCCCAGTGATTCTCTGCCTTCAGTCAAAAGTGACTTGGGGATTTTTGCCGACAATCGTATCATCGTTAGAATTTCCCGTGAAAATGGGAGCCGGGTCTTTGCCAAAACTTTTACCAAGCAAAGTTTCTCTGGATTCGTAAGTGCTGATCATCTCCGTCATTTTATATTGGAGGGCGTGGTATTTGATGAAGAGAAGACCCGTGAGGGAAAAAATATCATATTGGCTGCCAGTGTGAGTTATCCTCAGACAGATTTGTATATTCCTTTCTCCATCACTATTACTCCTGAAGGAAAAATGAGCATATCTAAAAATGAGGATATGGAGGAGCTTCCTCCTATGTTGGAAGACAGCCTTAATTAAATCTAAAATACAGGAATAATTTTTCGCGTCATAATCTTTTTAGGCGGTTAGTTGTTGGTATGGCATTAACTAACTAAAGAATAAATTAGATTATGAGAAAGATTTTATTTTTAATGGCTATGCTGGTATGCTCTCTTCAGTTCGCCATGGCAGGCGATGTTGTGACCCGCGATGTGAATAAGCTTCCTGTTGCCGCACGTGAAATGATCGGCAAACATTTCTCTCAGACTAAAGTTGCGTATATCAAGATTGAAAAGGACTTGTTTCAGACCACTTCCTATGATGTGAAATTGGCCGATGGCATTGAATTGGAGTTCAATTCAAAGGGAGAGTGGCTTGAGATAGATTGCAAGAACAAGTCGGTTCCTTCTACTTTTATCCCTCAGGCTATTTCCAAGTATATGAAAGCTAATTATAACGGGCATAAAACGGTGAAGATAGAACGTAACCGCAAGGGATATGAACTGACATTGGAAAATGGATTGGAAGTAGACTTCGATCAGTTTGGAGGATTCTTGAAGTTGAGCGATTAAAAAGATTTTTTCTGTAATAGGGGAACTATCTCTCCTTATAGTAATGATGCCATAAGAGGGTGTATCAGAAATAAATTGAACTATCTTTTTATTATCAGCGTTGAAAAAGATAGTCGCAACGAATTTTGATTCACCCTCTTATGTATTATAAATACAGTTCTCGGTCTTTGCCCTGTTATTAATCCATCGGCTCGTAATCCTTTGCCAGACCGCCTTCACTGGTTTCCTTATATAAGGAAGGAAGGTCATGACCGGTCTGTTTCATTACTTCCACCACTTTGTCAAAGGATACACGGTGATTACCGTCTGTAAAGGCAGAATAGATATTGGCATCAAGAGCTCGGGCCGCTGCATAGGCATTTCTTTCGATACAAGGGATTTGTACCAATCCGCATACCGGATCGCAAGTCATTCCCAAGTGATGCTCCAAGCCCATTTCGGCTGCATACTCTATCTGGGCCGGGCTACCTCCGAATAATTGGCTGGCAGCGGCGGATGCCATTGAACAGGCCACTCCTACTTCTGCCTGGCAACCGGCTTCGGCTCCGGAAATGGAGGCGTTGTGTTTTACTATATTTCCTATCAATCCGGCAGTAGCCAGTGCTCTTAAAATCCGCATATCGCTGAAGTCACGGCTTTTTTGCAAGTGATAAAGTACAGCCGGAACCACTCCGCATGATCCGCAAGTAGGGGCTGTGACGATTTTGCCACCTGAGGCGTTTTCTTCACTGACTGCCAGAGCGTATGAGAATACTAACCCGCGGGAACGCAGATTGTCCTTATAACCTTTTGCCTTAATATAGTAAGTGGAGGCTTTTCTGCGCAGATTGAGTGGCCCGGGTAATACGCCTTCTTGATCCAAACCACGCTCAATGGCTTCTCTCATGGTTTTCCATACTTCTGCCAGATAGTCCCAGATGTCTTCGTCTTCACATTGCTGGACGTATTCCCAGTAATTGCGCCCGGTACGTTCACACCAGTAGAGGATTTCACTCATACGGTTCATATCATAGATTTCCGGAGTTGAGCCTTTGTCGTGCCCTTCTTCGGCTAGAGCACCTCCGCCTACACTGAAAACAGTCCATTCATCTGTCACCTTTCCTTTTTCATTCAAAGATTTGAAAGTCATTCCATTGGGATGAAACGGATAGAAGACATGGGCTTTCCAGATAATTTCTGTAGGCGCATGCGGTTGCAATGTATCTAAAATGGCTACATCGGTCATGTGTCCTTTACCGGTAGCGGCGAGGCTTCCATAAAGAGTAACTTGAAAAGCTTTGGCTTCGGGATGTTTTCCTAAGAAGATTTCAGCAGCCTTGCGCGGTCCCATAGTATGACTGCTGGACGGACCGGTGCCGATGCGGTATAGTTCTCGGATAGATTTCATTTCGTTTTATAAGGTTAGTTATTATGAGGAACAAAGGTATAAAATAAAAGGGGGAAAGTAGCAAAAAAGGAAAAGAAAAACTCTCTTGACAAATAGGAAAGTTGTCAGGAGAGTTTGGAAAACCACCGGTAGGATTTGGTGTATTGTCTTTATTCTAATTGTCTTTGGATACCTTTGTCACCGACGACAAAATACTGATTATTTTCAATCAGCATGGCACGTCCGCGCTTTTTTTCCCGGTTTTCTTTATTGTCCACATTTACTCCGATAACCTTGCCGTTATAGAAAGTGGAAATATCTTTGAAAATGGTATGTCCCACAATAATGTGTTTTGCCTTATAACGGTCCATAATCATTTCTAGGGAGTCTTTTGCCAGCGGATTGTATTTGCCATCGGTGCGTACCAGTCCGCGATACCAGATGGGACCGCTGTTTCCATACAGGAAGGCTGTGAGTGGAGAAAGCGCTTTGCGTTCTTTTTTCGTCATAAATAGTCCTTTACTCATTTCTTCATTGACAGTGGGAATGCTCAAGTTCTTGTCATAGAAGTCTTTGCCCAGTCCGGCATGTACATATAGGTCGTTACCTATCATTTGCATGGTGTTACGGGTTCCCAACCATCTGCCCAGTTCGGTATCGGGACCGAATAGCCGGGGGTACTTCATCTTTAGTTTTTCAGCCAATATTTTATATTTTTCTTTGGTGTATCGGAGGTCATTGGCCAGTACCATCGGTTCATGATTTCCCAGCATGAACGATACGTGTCCTCCGGCTTTGGCTGCTTCCTCTTCCAGTTTGTAGAATAGCCAGAAGATTTGCGGTACATCTTTTCCTCTGTCAAAAATATCACCGATAATCATCAGATGGTTTTTCCCGAAGCTCCATTTGTAGTTTTTATCGATGATATGATTGCCTTGTAACAGGCTGATTACACAGTCCAGCCTTCCATGAGGGTCGGACATGACAAAAACTTTGTCTGCCTGGGGATAATTCCATCCGGGACGTTTTACCGGGTGTAGTTTTACATCAAATGGAAACCTGCCTTTGTGGTCTGTCACATGCAGGGTAAAGTTTTGAGGTAATGTGGTATAAGTGGTATCAATGATATTCCCTTTCTTATCTACATTGATTACTCTGATTTGGCCGTCAGGCTGATACAATACGTATGGACCGTCGGCTGTTAATTCTTCTTTTTTCTCTTTGTCTTTCTTCTTGTCTTTGAAATCAAGAGTTCCGGCACTAAGGCCGGAACTGATGAAGGCGAGGGTAAATGCAAGAAGAAAGTGGTTGATAAAATTAGTCTTGCTTGTCATCGATTTGATTTATAATTCAGTTAGAGTTTATCAATTTGTGTTGACTATTATTTCAGATATTCTGGTGTTTGTACAATATTAGAATTAGCATTAATTTCTTTTTGAGGAATAGGTAATATTGTACGATAATAGTTTCTGTCGAAATCCATAGATGTTTTTTCGTCAGCGAAATGCACTACCTCTTTCATCATATCGTCTGTTTCGTTAATACGAGTTACTCGTAAGTTATTACGTAATAAGTCAAACATGCGGTGCCCTTCACCAATGAGTTCTTTCCTGCGTTCTTCTAGAACATCATCAAGGGTAACCTTTGCGGGCATCGTATAGTCCGGATTTCCTCGGAGTGCAATGGCTTTCAGGTATTTTGCAGCTTTTGTTGCATCTCCGTTTTTCACGGCTGCTTCGGCTGCATTTAAGTAAGTTTCGGAAAGACGTACTATAGGAATATTGGCATCCATAATATTTTCTCCAGGTTGTGGTTGATACTTATTCAAATACATTACTTTTTTGTCTTGATTAACTAATAACTTAATGCGTACATCATTAGGCGTTTCTAACAGATGGTGATAAAAACTGACTGTAATGCACATATCTTGATATCCTTTTGGAGAAGTTAGATATCCCATACTTTCATTGCCGGGGCTTTCGGTAGTAGTATTGACTATTTCGAAGAGAATTTCTCCCGGATTTGCTTCGGAGGCTTCCGTACCCCATACAGTGGGATATTCTTCGGTATTCCATAATTGGTATTTATTGGCTTCCGATCCTTTTATTGCTTCTTCTGCAGCTTGTAAAGCTTCACTGTTCTTCCCCATATACAGATATGCCCGACTTAACAAAGTTAATGTGGCCCATTTACTGATTTTACCTTTCTTATTTAAGGATAAATCTTTTTGATTCAAACTAGTACCTGACCATGAATATGTGGGTATCATTAAACTAGCCGCATTCTTTAAGTCTTTGATTATTTGATCATAACATTCAGCTACAGTGTTACGTGAAGGCTTACTGTCGGCAGTGGCTGATGCTGAAGTGATGATAGGTACTCCTAAAGAGGCTCCGTTATCTTTTAAATAAGTATATCCGAAGAAGCGCGTAAGGTCAAAAAGGGCCAGACCACGTATTGCTAATGCTTGTCCTTCCAAATCATTGTGGAAGATATGCTCATCTTCATCGTTTGGAAGAATTTCGATATTGTCAATGCCGTCTAAAATTACATTACAGTTTTGAATGATGGAATAAAGATATGACCAGTGTGTACTTGGTCCATTTGCAGGTAACCAATCCATTTGGTAATAGTGAGCTGTTCTACAAGTTGATTGTACAGCTTGCATGTCATCTCCTGTTACATCTCCGTAGTAGATTAAACGCCCGGAATACGCATAGGCATTACGCATTGTCGCATAAATGGCGTTTAGTGAATAATCAATGTCGGAGAGAGATTTGATACTCGTTTCTGTTGGAATTTGTGTGGACGGTTCTAAATCCAACCAATCGTTTCCACATGAAGTAAACAATCCGATGGATAAGACTATTGATAAAAAATTATGTAATGTTCTCATATTGTTGTTTTTTAGTGGTTAAAAATTGATGTTGAGACCAAAAGTAACGGTTTTTAAAGGCGGTGTGGTTTGAGTTGCACTACCGGCACTAACAGCTTCAGGATCATAATTGTCATAGGCCGCCCATGTCCATAAATTGCTTGCTGATGCATAAAAACGAACATTTCCTATATTGATTTTATTTGTCCATTCTTTAGGTAACGTAATGCCGAATGTGATATTTTTTAAGCGGAAATAATCAGTACTGTGGATACGGCGGCTACTTGTTATTTTATGCATTGATACAGAAGATGATTTACCCGGCATATATACTTCTATATTGGTTTGATCACCTGGCTTTTTCCAGCTATCACGATAATAAGTCGGAATGTTTGCATAGGAATCGTAACCGCCATGTTCTGTCTTTTGTGCCCAAGTATCATAAGAATATCCTCCGAATTGATAGGAGAATAAGAAATTTAAATCAAGCCATTTATAACGCAATGAATTAGAGATACCTCCGTTAACAGTTGGTTCTGCATGTTTATAAGGAATGAATTGTGCATTTTTAGAGTTCTCGGTAATTTCTTTTATATAATTTCCGTTCTCATCCAATTCATTGGTATAGAATAGAGGATTTCCTGTTTCAGGATTGATGCCCGCAAATTCTTGTACATAGAATGTACGATAAGAACTTCCTACTTTGTGTATTTGGGTTCCACTGACAATTTGTGTCTGTTCGCCATCTAATTTTACAACTTTATTGGAGTTATGACCTAAATTGAAAGTTGTATTCCAATTAAAGTCTTTTATTTTAATATTAGTGGAATTAATAGTTAATTCAATACCTTTATTTTTCACTTCACCTATATTCATTAAATAACTACTAAATCCTGTTGTCATGGATACAGGACAGTCCATTAATAAGTTTTTAGTTGTACGGGTATAATATTCAATCGTGAAGTTCAGACGATCCCAAAAACCAAAATCCAAGCCAATATTCATATTATAATTGGTTTCCCATTTCAGATTAGGATTTGCAATTTGGGACATTTGAATACCGGGTTGCTCCAAGTAACCACCACTAATGGAGCTTAATCCCATATAGCCGAAATAATCAGAAGGAAGAGTACCGTTTACACCGTATGATGCTCTTATACGCAAGTCTGTTAACCAATCTTTTACAGGTTGCATAAATTCTTCTTCAATAGTACGCCATGCTCCGGATACAGACCAAAATGTTCCCCAACGATTGTCACGGTGCAAACGTGAACTGCCATCAACACGAAAACTAGCTCCTAGATAATATTTATTTTTGTAATCGTAATTCAAACGGCTTAAATAGGATACCAGTCTGTACCTTGAATCACTTCCCCCTACAGATACTGTTTTCATTCCATTACTAATGGCATGTTTGTCGGGAGTTGTAAAATTGTAAGCTTCCCCTGATAAATAGTCATTGTAGGTATCATCAATTTCATATCCGGCAAGAAAGTCCAAATGATGAATGTTGTTGAAAGTAGTTAAATAGCTTAAGGTGTTACTCCATACCATTTTTTTATATTCTCTTATGCGTTTTACTACTTCTCCATTTTCATCTTCACCGTTGGAAGTACGTGGGTCATACCATTTCTCACCTTTTACAGTAGTGTAATCATAACTGAATGTTGTTTTGAATTTCAGATTTTTTATGATTTCGTATTCGGCATAAAGCGTATTGAATGCGCGTAGCATTTTTTCATGTTTATAATCGTATTCAGCTGATAATTTGGGGTTGCGGTCATTGGCTTTACGAATAAATTTACGATTCCAACTGCCATCTTCATTGTAGACCGGATCTGAAGGAGTAGCCCAATTACGTGAGGAATAGAAAGGAGATGTATAAGTGAATCCTTCGTCATAAACACTCTGATTTACATTTGAGAAAAGTATCTTGGCGCCTACAGTCAATTTGTCTGTTGCACTGAAATCTGCGTTCAAACGCCCTGTTACACGTTCCAAACCGGAACCTTGTACAATACCGTTCTGCTTCATATATGATAAAGAAGAGTAATATTTAAATTTATCGCTGCCACCGGCTAGTGATGCTTCATAGGTAGAATGATGTCCCTTTTGGAAAAGCTCTTTATTCCAGTCTGTGAAACCACACCATGGAATTGGAGCATATTTATCGATTTGCCCATCTGCATAAGTTTTACTTTGTGACATTAGCTCTTCCTCTGATATATTAGGATTTTTATCAGCTAGTTTACGTTGTTGATATAATATCAATCCATTGTAAATATATTCACGTCGTTCTTCTCCCCCCATAACTGGGCGATAATCCATTGCGAAATCATTGCTACCCCAGTCTGCTTTTAATGAAATTTGTGCTTTTCCGCTTTTTCCTTTCTTGGTGGAGATTAAAATAACTCCATTTGCAGCACGTGAACCATAAAGGGAGGCTGCTGCAGCATCTTTTATTACTGTAATATTTTCAATATCCGAGTTGTTTAATGTAGACATTATGTCAAATCCGGAGTCGGAGCTGGTAGCAGCAACAGAACCGGATTGGACGGGAACACCATCGATTACGTATAGTGGAGAATTGCTTGCATTGAAAGAACCCATACCACGAATACGGATAGAAGTGGAGGCACCAGGCTGACCTGAACTGGAAGTGACTTGTACTCCGGGAGCATTACCTTCTAGCAAACTGGAGAATGAAACTACGGGTAAATCTTTTAATTCTCCTGTCTTCACAGTAGAAGCAGAACCTGCGTATGCCGATTTCTTGAAAGTACCATAACCGGTAACAACCACTTCTTCCATAACATTATTATCAGGAGCCATGACTACTTTCAGTATCTTTCCGGCAGTGGCTTTTATTTCCTGCTTGCCATAACCTATATAGGAGATAATCAAAGTGGCAGGTATACGGTCTACATCTAATGAGAAGTGCCCGTCCAAATCTGTAGTAGTTCCATTCGTAGTACCTTTGACTAAGATATTCGCTCCAATAATAGGTTCTCCCGTCTCATCCAGTACTGTACCGGTTAATGTTGTTTTCTGTTGAGGAACAGCAGACTCTTTTTCTTCAATTTGCTTGATAGCAATAACGCCGTTGTGAACTGAATAGGTCAAACCGCTATTCATAAGACATTTATCAAGCACATTGGCTATTTTTTCGTTATTTACATTTAGGTTTTGGACTTTTATTTGTTTTACATCATTGGTGCTGTATACAAAAGTAAAGTCGGTTTGTCTTTGGATTTCCCAAAGAATTTCACTCAACGTGGCATTCTTGAATGAGGCTGTGACAGTGGCTTGTGCAAACACTTTGTTGGCAGCCTGCATAAAACCTGTGGTAATGATACAGAAAAATAGGAACGTAATCCACAAACGTTTACTACTTTTACCGTGATTGGTGTAGTTGTGTTTTTTGTCCATAATACATCATTTTTATTAGTTATAGAATGTGATTGTTTTGTTATTGACTTTTACGTGTACTTTTTGAGTCTCTTCCAACAAACGTACAAATGGAGTGATTTCCGAATACCGATCTACATTGCATCCAAAGCGTAGGTCTTTTATTTTCTCATTGGCAAAAATTACTTCCATGTCATACCAGCGTGATAGTATTTTCATGATATCTTCCAATCGCTGGTCTTTGAAATGAATTTTTCCTTTTATCCATGAGGTATAAAATCCGGCATCTACCATGCGTATCTGTATGCTGCTGTTTCCGAGGCTGATGGTAGCTTGCTGGGAAGGCTTTAAAATACAGCTTTCTCCAGTTTCTGTATTTACTTTGACAGAACCGTTTACCAAAGTTGTCTGATACTCTTCCTGTGGATAAGCAGAGATGTTGAATGTGGTTCCCAACACTTCTACTTGCATGCCTTGAGTGCATACTATAAATGGTTGCCCTGTTTTGCAGACTTCAAAATAGGCCTCGCCTTCCAGTTCCACTTTGCGTGGACCGTTATCAAATGTCACAGGAAAGCGGAGACTGGTCATTGCGTTCAGATGCACTTTTGTTCCATCACTTAACAATAGAGCATATTCTCCACCTCGTGGAGTTTCCACTTTATTATATACAGGCTTGTTTTTTGGGGCTGTTTTTGATGTTACTTGGTAATTCAGCATTGTAGAGTCCATGTGGACTCGGGCTCCGTCTATTTTCTCAAGCAGACTCTCTGTTTCTTTATTTATATGGATTGTCTGGCCGTCCTCCAATGTCAGAATAGCTTGGGATTCCCCAGGTAGAATGGATTGTGCGATGAACTGTGTGTCCGAAAGAGAAACGGGCGAGGTGAATTTCATGGAAATACTTACAAAAAGGACAGGTAACAGAATGATTGCGGCATAACTTACTATTTTGATATATCTGCTTCTGTTATTATTTCTTTTGATTCGCTTTTCCACTTCTTTCCATCCGGATGAAGGATTGAATGCCGTATTTTTCCGGAAATGTTGCTTTTGGTTTTCTTCATCACAAATTTTCTTGAATAAAATCTCGTGCGCTGTAGATTCTTCTCTCCAAGCAGTTAGTTTTATTGTTTCTTCCGGGGTTATTTCTTCCGACAGATACCTTGCTATGAGGTTGGCTATATAGAAATCTTGTTTTATCATATTTTGACCTGTTTTTTATCTCTTTTATAATAAAACAGGTCTGTTTGAAATTTGGGTGAATAATAAAACGACTTTTTTTGAAAAAAAACAAATTAATGTCTTTTTATATAAAGAACAAGAGGAAGTAATAGTAGTCTTTCAAATTCTCTCTGAGTTTCTTGTAGGCTATTTTCTTTAATGTATGGACTGTTTCTGTAGATATGTTTAGTCTGTCTGCTATTTCTGCGTTTTTTTTCCCTTCCAGAGATAGTTGCATAATGGCTTTCATTTGGTCAGGTAATTTATTTATGGCTTCAGAAACGATACGATAAGTTTCCTCTTCAACGATTGCATCGTGAAAAAAGGAATCCTTTTTCTTTTCGATGACATTTTGAGCGTATTCATATACTACTTTTGAATGCTCCAGTTCATTGAGTGCTTTATTGCGTACAGCTGTATATAAAAATGCTTTTACCTGATGCAGATAAAAAAAATCTTCTCTTATTTGCCATAGTTTGGCAAATGAATCTTGTACAATATCTGCTGAAGTTTCTTGGTTTTCTGTATATTGATTGGCAAATAAGCATAGAGTTACATAATATTTATTGAAAATATCATGAAACCCTTGCTCATTAAGCTTAATACTTATAGTTGTATGAGAAGTTCCCGCTGCCACCTTTGCTTTTAATTTTCTCTAATTTTAGTGCGAATATAGAGAAAATTAATTAAAAACAGCCTCTTATTCTATTAAAATATTATTTTAAGTCTACTACAGTAATACCTGCCCCACCAAATTGTACGTGTTCGTCTTGATAGTGTGCTACTCCTGGAACACTTCCCAAATAGCTGCGAATCAGGGTGCGCAGTATGCCTGTACCTGTTCCGTGAAGGATACGTACACGGTCTATTCCCAATAGTATGGCATCATCGATAAAATAAGTTACTGCCTGTATCGCTTCATCGCCACGCATACCGCGTACATCAATATCTTGTTTGAAATTTAGTTTCTTTTCATATACCCGATCTTGTGTTTCACTGCTGACGAAGGTACTTTTTACCATTGTTTTCTGGGTGGGCTGTATTGGTGTGCTACGTTCCAGCTTATCCAGTTTTACATTGGTTTTTATCATTCCGAACATAACTATTGCATTTTTGCCATTAATTCCTAGTACTTCTCCGACACTGGATTGACCTTTGATCTTTACAGTGCTACCTACAGTGATAGGCTGTTCTTTGGGTATTGACAGTTGGGAAGATTCCGTCTTGGCTTTATCCTTTTTGTTTTTTTTCCGCTCTTGTTTTTCACGGAGTTTTTCCATTTTCCGGATGATTTCATCTTCCTTGTTCTTTTTCTCGATATCTTCTATCTGATTTTTAAAATCAGTCAGTTCCTGACGTGCCGATTGTGTACGTTCTTTGTCGGCTTGTGCTTCCTTGATGATACGGATGGTATTTTCAATTCGGGCATTTGATTCCTGTAATAATTTTTCCGCATCTTCTTTGGCCTTTCGCAAAATCTCTTTACGACTTTTCTCCAGTTCCTGTAGTTCTTCTTCGTATTTGGCGATGGTTTCTTCCATCTGTTTTTCTCGTTTGCGGATGTTCTGACGCTTGGTTTCCCAATAACGTTTGTCACGTACGATATCTTGTAGATATTTATCAGCATTGATATATTCACTCCCTACAATTTCGGATGCGTCGGCTATAACTTCTTCCGGTAAACCTATTTTCCTAGCTATTTCTACTGCAAATGAACTTCCCGGATTTCCTATTTGTAATTGGAATAAAGCTTGCATTAAATGCCTGTCATATAACATGGCACCATTAACCACTCCTTCGTGATCTTCGGCAAAATGTTTCAAATTTTGATAATGAGTGGTGATAACGCCGAATGTGCCCTTTTCATTGAAACGTTTCAACACAGCTTCAGCTATGGCTCCTCCAATTTGTGGTTCTGTACCTCCGCCGAATTCATCAATGAGGATAAGGCTGCGTTTGTTACAGCTTTTCATCATTGTTTTCATGTTGGTAAGGTGTGAGGAGTAGGTACTCAGATCGTCTTCGATACTTTGTTCGTCACCTATGTCTATAAAGATACTGCCGAATAATCCGGCATGGCTACGTTCATGTATCGGAACCGGCATACCACATTGTAACATATATTGTAGTAATCCCACAGTCTTCAGACAAACGGATTTACCTCCGGCATTCGGTCCGGATATAATTAGAATGCGTTGATTTTTAGTTAGTTCTATATCTAGAGGAACAACTTTTTTATTATGCTTGGCCAGCGAGAGTTGCAATAGTGGGTGTATGGCCATGGTCCAGTCCAAAATCTGTTTGTCTTCCAATGATGGTTTGGTGGCGTTCGTCTGAATGGAAAAATGGGCTTTGGCACGGATGAAATCAATTTCTGCCAAAAACTCGTATGACTGGAGGATGGCGGGGACCTGTGGGCGGATTATGATAGAGAAATCTGTCAGGATGCGGATGATTTCCCGGCGTTCTTCTCCTTCCAATTCCCGTATTCTATTGTTTGCTTCCACTACTTCGGCCGGTTCTATGAAAACTGTTTTGCCGGTGGATGATTCATCGTGTACAATTCCCTTGATTTTCCGTTTTAATCCCGGTGCGACAGGGATGACGAGTCTTCCGTCACGCATGGTAGGAGTTACATCTTTATCAACATAACCTTCTGCTTGAGCGTTGCGTAGAATTGCATTCAAACTGCGTGATATGCTTCCGGCTGTCGAGGCCAACTCTCTGCGGATGCGTAATAATTCGGAAGAAGCGTTGTCTTTGATTTTTCCGAATTTGTCTAAGATGTTGTTAATACGCGTGATGAGTTGAGGGAACACGATAATATCTCCTGCCAGTTTTTGTAGGGCAGGGTAGGGGGAGTTTTCTTTTTCTTGTTCTTCGTCATTCGGGGTCAGTGTCAGAAAATGGATGATATCACGAATTGTTTCTAAAGAACGGCGTAAATCAAACAGTTCTTGCTCATCCAAATACATACCTTCTACGCGGATACGTTTTAGTGATGGTCGTACATCAAAAAAATATTGGTCGGGAAAACTGTCTTCCTCTTGTATGATGCGCATGAATTCCATCACCTGTTCCAGCCATTCATTAATATCCTTAAAGGATTCTGAGAAGTTCATTTCATCTACTCTTTCTTGACCTAATGTGCTGAGACATTTCTCTTTTAGTAAATGACGGATGGAATCGAAACCTATTTTCTGTTCGAAATTCTGAGGGTATATCATGATTTATTTCTTTCGTTTATTATTCGTATGCAAAAATACGATTTGAAAATTTTATAGCAAAAAAACTGGTAAACTATTTGCTTATTTAAAATAAAGTCGTACCTTTGCAGCGCTTTCAACGGAAAGTACTTTTGAAAAAAGAAGTCTTGGAGAGGTGGCAGAGTGGTCGATTGCGGCGGTCTTGAAAACCGTTGTACTGCGAGGTACCCGGGGTTCGAATCCCTGTCTCTCCGCAATAAATGCTGAAAATCAGCAAATTGCAAAATAAACACCCAATTTTACACCCAAGAATGTAAAATTGGGTGTTTTATATTATATTAACGAGGTGCGTTATTCTTATTTTAGAGATTGTGTATTATTGATTAAGTTTATTCAATCGCATAACAATTGAAGTTTGGCTTCTACCCATTTTGGTGGCAATATACCTCACGCTCTTACCCTCGCTATATAGTTTCAACAGAAATTGGTCTGCACCTCTTGTCCATCTTTTATTGGCGTTGGGGTGCTTTAGATAATTTTCTTCGGAAACCTTTTCAGGATGCAAAAACTCATCTACAAATACAGATGGAAAACGCTTGTCATAAAGTACGAGTGTTTTCACCTTTGCTCTTGTTATTGCCACATAAAACAATCTACGTTCTTCTCCATAGGGGTATTGGTCACTTTTAGTGAGCACATAGTTAAGCACAGGGTCGTCACTCACAAGAGAAGGGAAACCATAGGTGTCCTTATTGCATTGTAAGAGTATAACATAATCAGCTTCAAGACCTTTTGACTTATGTACAGTCAAAAACTCGATTTTTCGTTCTCCTATCACATAAAAGAACTTATTGCCCTCTTTAATGGATTGGTACATAAAAGAGAGGTAATAATCATCAAAAGAATAACGTCCCAATAAAAATATTGATTTATCTGATGGAATAGAAGCCACAAGCTGCCCTATCGTATTGCAATAATCTCGTCTATCGTAAGAATAGAACTCCAACTCTGTTTTCATTTCAGAATTGAATGAGTGTATATCCTTTTGTATTTGAGATTTATTACGCTGTATGAAGTGAGAAGACAACGAAACCAAAGGCTCTCCAAATCTGTATGTGGTTTCAATCTTATTTATCTCTGTTGCTCCAAAGTATTTAGGAAATTGATTAAAAAGAGCCATGTCACTTCCCGAAAAACGATATATGGACTGCCAGTCATCGCCCACACAATACAATTTTGCTGGCGGATTTCCCACTCGCAATACTTTTAAGAAATTGTAACGGTCAACCGATATGTCCTGAAACTCATCCACAATGATATAATCATATTCAACAGGGTGTGAAGTACGACATATCTCTGTGGCTTGAAGAATCGCATCGGTAAAATCAATTTGGTTACTATCGCTTAATGCGCTTATATAGCGTTCATATACAGGTTGAAATATGTTCTTGATAATAAAAACACTCCGCTCATCATCTGCATTCTTTGCTTGTTTAAGAATCTCTTTAATTGATTTACAACTTGATTTTACCAATGTTACAAAAGTAACAACAAGTCGTATAAACGCCTTTTCCTGCTTACTATCTTTAGGCAAAACCAAATCATATAACTCCTCATCCGTTTTCTCTTGAATTGGTACACCTGCATCATCTAATAGTTTACGGAGTTTACCCCTAATATCAGAATAATGGAAATCAGCACTTGATGTTACTAAAAGTTGAGTACCAAATTTCTCGTGAGCAGCTTTCTTCCAAGTTATACCATCATTATATTTTTGATTTGCTTCTTCGTATGTAATACCCTTGTCTTTTGCAAACCAAGATGGCACAAGACCGTGTTCATCAACTCCGAAATGTTCAAGATAGATGCGCTTGATTATTCTTCCCTGCTTAAAATATATTGAGAAATCTGGTCGATACTGCGAGTGCATTTCATCTGCTAATTGATGCTCGTATGGCTCTTCATATCTGAATTTTACTCCAAGTGATGATAAAACAAAGCATATCTTTTGCTCCTGTTCACTTCTCACATATATGGTTCGACCGTCCATATCGGGAAATATCGCTTTTAACTGAACTTTTTTTTGTTCCGACAACTTTTCTCGCCTTTCATTCTTGCGTTGCTCCCAATCTGCTTCATTGGTTTGATAATCAATAAAGTATTCTACTACACTATTCTTAAAAGCCTTATTCCCTAATAAAGTGTGATAAATATCTACAAATAAAGAATCAGTATTATCGCAAATAGATGGCTTTGTGCCTGTTGCTCTTCCAATAATATCAATGGCTAATTTATGAAAAGTATAACCCTTCAAACCATCAGTAGCCATTCTTTCCGTAAGTTCGGCTGCTGCTTTGTTCGTGTAACTAATTAGTAAGATTCTATGAGGTGCAATACCTTTTATTTCTGTTAGATATTTGACTTTTCCAATAATAGAAGAGGTCTTTCCACTACCTGCACTACTAACAACCAAGCAATTATCTTCTTCTGAAACGATTGAATGTCTTTGTTGCTTGTCTAATGGGTATTTTAGGCAATGGTCGAAGAAATCTTTATGCGTGTCAAGCAGAAATGTAATAACGCCCTCATTATGTTGTTTTACAAGTTTATTGATAGCTCCAAAATCATCAACGAATTTGGAAATAGTTTCAGATGGAGTGATATTAAAGGCTTCAAGTCTCTTCAATAGAGAATACGCTTCTTGAAAATGTGGTCTGTAATAATTGATAAAATCTTTTTCCTGCGTTGCAGAAATTATCTTACCATAAAAACTGTTATTAAGGTCTGTCGGAATATCAATAAATATTCCGTTATTCAATGCGGATAATCTCTCTTTTGTTTGCTCATAATTCGATTGTTCGCTGTATGAAGACAACCCTTTTATCTGTTCTGATAATTCGTTAGACTTTGCTTTAAGGCGTTTTCGGATGGTTGCTATGATAATAATAGAGATAGCAACGACACAGGCAATTATGGCAAGCAAAAGGTTCATATATCAATTCTAACACTAATTGCGATGAAGTTCCTCCATTATATCTTCACGGATTTTTTGTTTGCTGTCACCTAATACAAGCAAAACGATAATTCCCCAAAGTGGAGAAATAATCCAAAAGAGTAAAACCCATCCAATGGCACTACGACCTCTTTTCTTAGCCATTTTTGCAGGGAGAAAGATGTAAAGCCACAGAATTAATATCAGTGCAATGATTATCGCTATTATTGAAATGGATTCTTCGGTCATATAATTGAATCTATTGAAGGTTACAAATCATCCATAGCTGCCGAGCGAACGGTATCAGAGTTTATTTTGTCATAATACTTTAATAAAACGAAATATTGGCTGTATTTGCCCTTTTGTAAAGACAATTGTATATCGCCATTTTTAGTTTCAAATGTAGTGTACCAAGTACATCTATCCATATATAATTCATGCAATTTTTCATTGTTAGTATCAGGAATTACTCTTCCTTGAAATTTCTCGACAACTTCGGCAGGTTCGCCATATTTTTGGGTGAGCATTGATTTAAGGTGTTCATAGTCACGTTCAAGTGAACTCCAATCTTCACATGCAGGGAAAATAACACCAATTGTACTAACAACATTTACTGCTTTAAGTGTTGAAACTCCGACAGAGCAACTCTTAAACCCTGCAAAATCACCTTGTAAAATGACAGTTCCGTCTTGTTCTCCTAAATACTTAAATCCAGCACTCTTCATTTTAGCGACATACTCATTAAGAGTTCCATCAATAGGCACACCCTTAAAAGTCAGATGTTCTGAATTGCTTTGAGCAAATGATATAACACTAATGAACAATGTTGCAAAAAACAATATAAATTTTTTCATATACATAGTATTTTTGGTGTTTATAACTCAATTAGCGGTTATTTATTATTCTTCTTGTTTACATCCAATTCAAAAGAATACACATTGCCATTTATGGGTATGTTGATGGTTAGAATATTTCCTTTCTTCCTTTTTATATTCATATACCCAACAATACCCTCATTAGGGTGGATTGTATTTTTCTTTAAATACCCCTGTTCTTTTGTAACTCTTTCGTCTGCCATCAGTTTTCCATAAGTAGCAATTTGTGCATTTGCTACTAAATTTGCTTGATATGTTGCATTAGGGTTATAATGAGTGGTCATTGTAGTATAAGCATAACCATTGGGAGAATATGTGGTAGAATATGATGTGGAGTATCCTGCACTTCCTGCATTTAATCCTGCTGAAAAACCATATAGTGCCATAGCCCAATTTTGCGTTCTCTTAACTTTCTTTTGGAATTCTTCATTGGTGTAGACCTCAAGTGAAATAGTTTCTCCTTTTTTATTTATGAGATATGCGTTTACTTCATTAGGGTCAAAGGTTACACTTTGAGAGTTTTGATTGTTAATATATATCCGCATTTGATAATATTTACCATAATCATCCTTTGCTTCATAACAAGTTAATCCGACAACATATCCATTCATATACCGATATGCCCATAATTTCCCATCGTTATATTCAGTTGTAATAGTTGAGTCATTATCACTTATGACAAAGTTTTGAGCATAACCAATAATGGAAAAGCACGATAATATCAACACAAGTACATATCTCATAATTAGACTATATAATGTTCATACTACGAAGAAGCGTGAACCACAATGCCACACTCTTACTTGAAGGTCGTAGGAAACCTCGGATACAGATGTAACAATAGCAGCCCACGCTATAGCGTGAGAACCACTATGCCATCCTTGTATCCTAATTGAAAATTTCCTACGTTTTCAAGTACAAGACAAGCATACCGCTTCTTCTTTTTTCTTATGTCTTGGAAAGAGTTACCCCTATCCGAATGCAAAATTAGTTATTTTATTGATGTTTTGCATTATATATAACGGATTTATAGCTTGAAACCTCTACTTTTTCTTGGTTCTTCTGCTGATTGTCGCAAACCATGCCTTAATTTCTCCCATTGATCCTTGAACCATACTCCTATCGGCTGTCTGTTTATGGTCAGAATCAATTTATTATCATCAACCGGACTTTTCTCAACTTTGAAAATGTCATTCTTGATGTCAAACTTTCGTCTATGCTCTTCGGAATAGATTTTCCCATTGCATCTGATTGCTTCCTTTTTTGTCAAAAGACTGTTTACCATATCTTTGGTAAATCCAATGGCATAGCAGAGTTTTTCCATTCTCAACATTTCTTTGAGCAATGGGAACCAGTTGAACGCTTTTTCAAGGATGGTGTTCAATCGTGATATTTCCTTGTCTTTGGTTTCAAGCTCTTGATTATGTATTCCTTGTAGGTTACGAATCAGCTTGCCGTGCTGTTCCTGCATTTGTTGCATCTTGGCTTTTAATTCATCAATACCCTTGTCACGCTTGGCAATTTCATGACGTAAATTCTCATTGGTTTGTTCCAAATCTTTCAATTTTCCGCTTCCGAAAAGAGAACCGACACCGCTTGCTATGGCTGTGGCTGCATCGGTAGCTGCGCTTTTGAGTTTGTCGGTGCGTATTTCCGATTTTACCTGTTTGAGTTCTTGCTCAGCAAGAGTTACCTGCTGCTCCTTGTGCCTTTGGGTTTCCTCTATACGTTGCAGTTCGGCTTTCTGTTTCTTTATGATGAAATCGTTACGTTCCAGATGTTTCTTGCCTGTTTCGGTTTTAGATTGTCCTCGTTCCATCAGGAGAATGTCAGATGCCAAACTCTGCATTTCGGTCATATCCTCGTCATTGAGTTTACAGCTCTTTCCTGTATCGTGGTTCATCCAATCGAAAACGATATGAGCGTGATAATTCGGCTTGAACCACTTTCCATCAATTTGGAAACTCTCCCTATCTTCGGCTTCGGGTTGTCCGCTCAGCCAATGTCCTTCATCTTTGTGCAGGAAGATTTGCAGCGGAGTAATACCCCAGCGTTGTTTGCATTCCTCGCCAAATTTATGCACATCTGCCAATGTGGTGTCCGCTCTGATGAGCAACACCCCCTCACGGATAGGTGAACACCCTGCCACCTTGATGATTTTTCCGTTCTTGCCTCTGCGTTCACGTTCTTTCTCCTGCATGGCACGTCCGGTCTTTTCCTTGACCATCCGTTTGATGTTGTCGTAATGTGTCCGCAATTCGGTAGTGCCGAAGTCAGGATTTACCCACTGCTCGTTATCGGTGGAAAGTTTGGAAACGACATAGATTCTGGACTCTCCGATGTTGCGCATGTACTCGGCAGTCCTTCGGTTGTGTGCCTCGCTCGATGCGATGCTGCAAGGCTTGATATGTATGCTTGATTTTGTTGCCATAGTTTTTTGTTTATATTTGATTACTTTGTTCGCTTCCGCAGTGGGGTTCTTAGGGGTACAACCCATAAGCGGTGATTGCAAAGAGAGGGTCACTCTTTGCTCGGGGTTCTCAGGGGTGAACGCCCTGAGTGGGTAATTAGGGCAAAGCCCTAATCCCCTCGGGAGAGCCCACAACTACGAAAGCGGAGCGTGTAGTTATAGTGGGCTATAACCGAAAGCCGTTTTTCTTTTTCGGTGACTGGCTGCTCATCCCTTTGACGGATTGGACTTGCCTTTTTCTTTCAACCTGTTTCTGTAAGTATTCGTTCAAGTCCTTGCATCCGCTGTAAATCTGTGAAGCGTCACGGATGTATCGGTCTCTGCTGTATTCCTTGCGGATTTGTTGGAGAGCTTCTATGCCTGCATGGTCGTTGTCAAAAAAGCAGTGGATGCGTTCGTAATTGCCCAACGGATAGAGAGCCTTGTTTACATTCGATACGGAGTTCAATACCATATAATCCTGTCTGTCCAGTTCGGGAAATTTCGGGCAATTTCCCAATCTCAAAGTAAAAAATGAAAGATAGTCCATAAATCCCTCGAACACATAACACGCTTCCCTCGCTTTTCCCGACTGTCTGATATGGGAGATTTCCTTAGGGGCGATGCAGCCCTTGAAATAACGGTTGCGAATCTCATAGCCGCCCGATATGTTTGGAAAGGCAATGGCGAAATACCGTTTGCCGTTGTTGGTGAAATGAGCTTCGCTGCATTCTCTTTTCGCCAGTTCTGTGTTTATTTCCCTTTCCTGCAAATAGGAGAGCAGGGCAGGAGAAGAAAGTGGCACAATCTCCAGTTGTTGGAAACTTGGCTCGGAAGATGACTGCTTGCCAAAAGAGAAAGACATGGAACGAATACAGGGTGTCTGTTCTTCGATTCTTTGCAGGAGATATGGCACATGGTCGGAACAGTAAAGTTCCTGTGCCAGTGCGATGATATTTCCACCCTTTCCGAGTGCAAAATCATACCATTGGTTGCGCTCGGTATTTACCTTGAACGAGGCTTCGGTTTCTTCCCTTAACGGTGATTTGTACCATAAGTTGATACCCTGTTGCTTGACGGGAGAATATCCCAAACTGTGCAGATAATCTGCTATCCTGATTTGCTTGGCTGTCTGTATATCCATAAAATGATTGTTTTAGTAGTTGGTGAATTAATTTGTTTTTCTTTTCGCCTGTACCATTTTAAGAAGTACGGTCTGTATAACCACTTCACTAAATTGTCGTATATATAGAGTACGGCAATAAAGTGAAGCGGTTTATCCATTCCTTGCATCACTTCGCTTTATCCTTAATATATAGACCCACAGAATAAAGTGAAGCGATTACAAGCAACAGGCTAATAGTGAAAGTCGGGCATGAATGTGTATTTTCTGCCGTTCTCCTGCACTATCATCCGCTTGTTGCGAAGCATGGTGATGAGCGGTACCGCCTTTTGATGGTTCAGCTTTACACCTATTGACGTATAGCTTTTGATTAAAGCATCTTCCAGTTCCTTGTAACCGTATTCCTCTTTCAGTCCGAAAACGGCTTCCAATGCGATACGGTGCTGCTGTTCGGTGATATGCCTGTAAGGGTCGAACTTTTCCTCTTCCGGTCTCCCCGGTTTCCTGCTTTCGGGTTTGTAATTCTCTATGAGTTCGGGCAAGGCACTATCGTTGATGCGAAAGGCAAAAGGTTCGAAATCCATTGCTCGGATATGCATGGCTGAAACACTGCTTATATCCCCGTTACCCTTGTCTTTTTCTACAAGCAATACGGTTTCCGCCTTATTGTTTAATTCCGTTCCGATATGCCCTCTCGCATTCTCATCCCCTTTGTTTTGGTGCAGTATCGTATGGATATGTATCTGCCTGTCGTCCGTCCACTGCATCAGTTTGGATATGATGCGTGTGGATTCACCGGGGCTGTTGATGTCATATACCATGTCACGGATGCCGTCTATGATTACAAGACCAATGTCGGGCGTATTATAGATAGCCTGTTCGACAATCCTGATACGCTGTTCAGGCGTGTATTTCCTCAAAGCGAGAAATTCAAGGTTTTCGCTGTCCCTGTCATCGGGCAAGCCAGCCATCCGTAAAATGCGTTTCATGACTTTCAGGCAATGATAAGGGCTTTGCTCCGTATCAACATAAAGCACTTTCCGCTTCCCGTCGGAGAGCTCTGCCACATACCGCAACACAGTGCCATTCTTCAATGCAGCGGCTACGATAGCCGATACATTGAACGTCTTTTTACTTTTGGCTTTGCCGATGGATGCGCTGAAATTGCCCAATGTCCCAATGACAGAACCATGCACTTTGAGGATTTCAGGTGCTTTCTCATAACTTTTCGACAGACTCAAACGTGAGGCTTGCCAAAGGATTACGGCTTCTTCTGCCGATATGTCCTTAATCTCTTTCATATAGTCCATAGCCATACCACCCGTTATTTCCGTCCTCCGATTTTCTTTCCTGCCAGTTCAAGGGCAAGTTCCGCATCAACGATAATCTTGCGTCCTATCTGGGTGATGGCTTTGTCTATCTTACCGCTTTTCTTTATACGGTTGGCGGTGGGCAGACTACACCCGAACAGTTTGGCTATGCCCAGTATTCCGTACACATACTTTCTTTCTGTGTCCGTAACGGGTCGTGGTTGCACTTCCGTTTGACCGGAAGCGTGCTTGCTTAGGAATATGAACTCTTCGCCTGTCATCTGCCAGACGGGTTTTAATAATAACTCTTGAAGATTTGTCATCGTTCAATCTATTTAGCCGTTAAACAATCAGCCCTGCGCACTGGCTGTTATCTCTGTTCTCGAACAATGCAAAATTAGATAGGGGCGTGAGTGGTAAGGATGTGGTTGGTGCAAATGGAATATCCTGTTATTTATCTGAATATCAAATAATAAAAATACCACTCAAAAATTAATTTGAGTGGTAAAAGTGGTGATTTCGTAAAATGTCAGGGCATATCACGGATTATCGGAATATTGCGTCCATTTCTTTGGCGAACTTCTGGTTGCTGTCACTTGGAAAATCCGACACCGGTTCCTTGTACTTTGACTTGTAGTAGTTCTCATCAATATCCAGTTGTTTCAGTATTTCGTTTTTCCATTTATCCCTGTCCTGTTTGGGCAGTCTTTCACTCATCAGGAATATCAGGTAACACACCCGTATTTTTTCTCGTGCCTTGATTTTTAATTCCTTTTCACATGGGTGCAGGTTCATGTTGGCATATAAGTCCTGCGTTGTAATATCTTCAAACTGTTCCCCCACACAGACTTTATGAATAAGCGAAAGTAATTCTGTATCAAAATATTCGGGCTGCTCCTTTGGCGCATCCTGCTGTTTCTCTTGCTTGCTCGGTTCATCAGGCTTGTCTTTTGCTACGGGAATATATTTTGCCAATATTTCCATAAAATGAAAACTCAGTTTATAAATATCTCCGCAACAGTTCTCTATATATTGGAAAGCTTCCTTTCTTGCCTGCCGTTCCAATTCATAAAGCCTGTCCAGTTCTTCTTTTTCCTTCTCATATTCAGCCTTGCAGCATTCATACTCCTTTTCGGCTTGCTTTTCTTCTGCTGCCGTATGTGCCCTGTAGCCAATGGAATCATACCTGTTGTATGCTTCATTCAAAGGCTTGCTTAATTTTTGTATAACTTCCAGTTGCGCCTTTATATCAATATCGTGTCTGCCCGCGAAGTTGTAGCATACACGAGAAATTACCTCGTTATCAAACAATGGATGTTTTTCGTAAATCAGTATGTTTTTTTCTATCTCGGTTCTCAGGCTGTTGAGAACCAGAGTATATTGTTCTTTCGGTTTGTCAAGCACCAGTTCAAGGATGGCGGCTTCAAAAGCTTTTGTGTCATTGTATTGCTTGTAGAAGTCCGTGATGAATTTCTGCCTGTCAAAAGAGAAAGTATGGCTGATTATAAAGTCGCTGTATATCCGATTGAGTTCGCCATATTGGGGAATCATGATCTGTATTTCTGCTGCCATATACGCTTGGTTTATGGATTCTTATCTTTATCAAGAAAGGAAGTCAGTTCTTCCTCCACTTCTTCTATACTTGGCAGAGCCGATTTTAAGTTTTCAGGTATAGCCTTGCTCAACTGGTAATCGCTGATGCCTATCGGCTGGTCGTAGCCTGTCAATGCGTACTGCGCTACAACTTCGTCTTTCCCCTTGCACAGCAACAATCCGATAGTCTTGTTGTCATTCTCTCCCCTTAATTTGTCATCCACTACATTGATGTAGAAGTTCAGTTGTCCGGCATACTCCGGTTTGAATGGGGTCGCTTTCAATTCCACTACGATGTATGCGTGCAGGGGGATTGAATACAGAATCAGGTCGGCATAGAAATCGCTGTTACCAATTTGAAAATGCTTCTGTCGGGCAACGAAAGCAAAGCCATTTCCCATTTCCAGCAAGTAATGGGTGACGTGCTTAACCAGTTGTTCTTCTATGTCCCTTTCGTCCGCCTTTTCCTTAGTTCCAGCCAAGTCAAAAATGTACGGGTCTTTCAATAGGTAATTGGCAAGGTCGCTTTGAGGTGCAGGAAGCGTGGCTGTGAAATTATTAACCTTGTTGTTGCTGATTTGTCTGCTATATAAGTTGGTCTCAATTTGTATTTTAAGAACATTACTGCTCCAGCCCATTTCCACAGACTGTTTCATATACCAATAGCTTACACCCAATGGAAGCGAACTATTAAGCATAATCACATGGCTTGCCCAATTGGTTTTTGCAACAGGTGATGCCATAAATACGTTTTCTATATCCTTAATTTCCATACGGTAAATGTCGGATACGGTTTTAGCAACATTATGAATTTGTGCAAGAGGTTCTTGCGTGATTATAATTTCTTTGTTATCAATAGATTGAATTTGCGCAAGAGGCTCTTGCGTAAATTGCACATCGTTTAAGTAGCGTACTTCGTCTGCAATTTTCTCCACGCTTGGAGCTATCAGCTTTGCATCCGTTTCAATGAAATTTTGTAATGTCCTTAAAGGATATGCCTTTGCAAACTGACACATATAGGTAAGGTTGCGTTCCGAATAGCCTTTCTTTTCAGGGAAATTCAGTCGGATAGCCTTTGCCAACTGTTTGATGGTTTTGCTTCCCCATCCGTGCAGTTGCTGATGATATAGAATATAGTTGCCCATTTTCCAGTAATGGAACAACATTTGCGCATTGGCTGCGGTAATCAGCCGGACTTGTGCCTGTTGTATTTCCGAACCGACAGCATTTATAAATGCGTCAAAATTCGTCTTTTCTATGTTATGTCCGTTGTTAATCATCTTATGATATTTTCAGAATACAAATATACTTCAATGGTGGTAATCTATGAAACTAATTGATACTTTTATAGTTGATTAAACTTGTTCATGGCGTTTGCCCTGATGTCATCCGCTATGTCAATATAGGGTTTCATGGCTTTATAGTCGCTGTGTCCAGTCCATTTCATAACCACCGGTGCAGGAATTCCGAGTGCCAACGCATTACAGATGAAAGTCTTTCTTCCGGCATGGGTACTTAACAATGCGTATTTGGGTGTGACTTCATCTATGCGCTCATTGCCCTTGTAGTAGGTTTCCCGTACAGGTTCGTTGATTTCTGCCAGTTCACCCAGTTCTTTCAGATAATCGTTCATCTTCTGATTGCTGATGACGGGCAATGCCATATGGTTCTCGAAATGAACATCCTTGTATTTTTCAAGAATGGCTTTGCTGTGGTCGTTCAGTTCGATTATCAGGCTGTCCGCAGTCTTGACTGTGGTGACTTCAATGTGGTCGGGCTTAATATCACTTCTTTTAAGATTACGAACATCCGAATATCGTAAACTCGTGAAGCAGCAGAACAGAAAGACATCCCTGACACGTTCCAAATACTGTTTGTCATGCGGTATCTGATAATCTTTCAATTTGTTCAGTTCATCCCATGTCAGGAATATTACCTTTTTAGGGGTTGTTTTCAATTTGGGTTTGAATGCGTCGTATGCAATGTTCTGATGATGCCCTTTTTTGAAGCTCCAACGCAGGAACCATTTGAGAAATCCCATCTGTTTACCGATGGTGCTGTTTCTCATGTCCTTTTTATCACGCAAGAAATTGATATACTCATTTAGCCCGAATTCGTTGAAGTATTCAAAGGTTACATCCTCCTTGAACTCTTTGATGTGATTTCTTACCGCTGCAAATTTCTCATAGGTGGATGCCGTCCAATTATTCTGGTTGCCACACTCTTTTACAAACTCATCAAATACTTCCCAAAAACTAATCTGTGCTTCTTCCTGTTGTTCTTCACTGCTGTCTTTCATCCGCAGATTGAACGCATCCTTTAGCTGTTGGGTGGTGGGCATGGTTTCCTGTACCTCAAACTCCTTGAACACGTTTTGCATTTCGGCATAGTATTTCAGCAAGTCCGCATTGATTTCGAATGCGCTTTGTTTCAGCTTGTTGGTGCATCCGTTCTTTACCCGTTGTTTGTCGGCATCCCATTTGGCTACGTCAATCCGGTAGCCTGTTGTAAACTCGATGCGTTGGCTTGCGTATATAACACGCATACGGATAGGCACGTTCTCTACGATTGGCACACCGTTCTTCTTCCGGCTCTCCAATGCAAAAATGATGTTACGTTTGATATTCATAATTGGGTGCGTTTGAAATTCTACACCCAAATATACACCCAAAAATTGAAATAGCAAAAGGCATTTAGAAAGATTTAGATTTACTCTGCATTGTAGATAATATATGATTATCAGTGATTTGCAATTTTATGATATTTTCTGAAATCGTAGGTTCGAGAGCCTGTCTCTCCGCTGGAAAGAATTACAAAACAAAGAAAATCCCCTGTAAATTAATACTTTACGGGGGATTTTTTGTTTTTGGTGCATGGCAAATAAGCATATCACTTGCAACGGACTTTACTTTTATAAAGATCATTTTGTTTTCTGATAAATTTCCGGAAGTGTCTTTGACGTATTATCTTTTTCATTAGAAAGTTCGGGAGCATTTATGCCCTCATGCCCTCACTGTATGTATAATGGGTTTATTATGAATGACTTATATGATAATAGTAAAAAAAATTGCTCTCACTTATACTCTCATGCCCTCACTACGTTTTGAAGTTGATTTTCACATAATATGCTTGCTGTCAGCTATATATCCTTTTTTATAGACAGTTCCTGCCTGGTATAAAGTAGGGCGTTTTCAAGCCTTTTCCTCGTAAGAAATGCGCATGAAAGAGGAAACTTCCACGAAATGATAGCTTACGGATTCGCGGCAGCGGTAAAAAAGAACAAGACATTTTAAAAAAAGGCGGTTATCTTTTTTAAAAAGCTCTTGATCTTTTTTTTAAACGCCCTTGTCTTTGATATGGAATTTTATTCTGGACTGAGGCATTTTACATATACATACGCATAAGCTTATACGTACGTAGGTATAGCCTTGTATGGATGTATGTGCAAAAGCGTGTTTATACCCGTTCTCTTTGTATTTCTTTAAATGCTTTTCACTTATTCTTATTGAATTTGTGCATTGATTTCGTTTCTGAACTTTATAGGATTGGTGATAAAGTCAAATTTGTTGGTGACCCCGCCTGTAGTAACTACAATAGAACCAAAACCGAGCATACGTCCCATGAGGCTTTGATTAATCCGTATTCCTTCGCATTTGTTTAAAACCAATTCAAGGGCATCCCGGTTTAAAATACCGGATTTTAGAATGACTTTCTTGTTTGTGACAACATATTCAGCTCCCATCTTAAGAAGAATTCTTTTTATCAATTGGAATAATCCTGACAACAATAGAAATATGCTGACATAATAGAATAATCCGGTTTGTGCGGAAGAAAAGAAGGCGCTTAATAATAGTAGTATTACCGGATATGCAAATATATACCAGTGAATATCTGCTTTGTATTTAATTTCTTCACCAGCTTGTAGATTGTTTTGGATATAGCTCATCGTTTTTGTAAATTAATAAATTGCATAATTTTATTATCAAGAGACAAATATACAAATAATCAGAATGGTATGAAATAAATCTAGATTTATTTTAAGGCTGAAACTTAAAATAAAAACAATTCTTACTTGTTCTTATTCTTGTCAATCTCTCTCTTATTATCAAATATTTTATTCTTGTACTTGCTGTTTCAAGAATTTGTAATCCTTATAATTTTTTCCTCTCTTTATTCGGAAAGTTAGTTTATGCCATTCATCTTTTGTTAGGGGAATATCCACGTTCATGCAAAAATAGCAGGTTTCGTAGCCAATAAGAGGAGAAATCCATATTTTTCCTATACATTCTTTCTTGCCGGAGTTGGAATAATATAAAAGACAGCGTACTCTTCTTATTTGTATGCTGTCTTCATTGCATACTTTTACCTCTATACGTTTACCTTTTCCGATGTTGTAGAATTGGGGAGCAGACATTTTTATTTTGTTTAAAATACTATCTTTATCATTTACACTGACTACGACGAACTTCTCTATATTGTTTGGCAATTGGGAGAAAGTGCTTTTTGTGGCAAACAACAATATTAAAAGTAATGTTATAATTTTTTTCATGTGATTGGACTTGTTGGTTAAAGCAGTAGCAGATTATTAATTAAGAATTTATTCTTCCGATAATAAATACTTCATACTGCAAAGTAAATGTTTTTTGTTTTAAGGGTTATAATTGTTAAAATGCAAAAATAGCCTGCATCCGCTAATCTGTCAAGGGCTGTTTTTCATAAAAAATGTTCAATTCTTTGGTATTTCTTTGGGGTTTTCTTGGTATGAAATTTCTGATAGATTATATGAAAAGTGATTTGGAGGCTATTGAAATTCTTTTAGAGTGGTGCATTAAGCGATGGGATGTTTTAAAAGTCTGGTTGGCATTTTAATGCTTTATCTTTGTAATTTGAACAAAAAGTAATAAATAAAAGAGGTATATGGACATTCTTGTATGGAGTGGTCTTGGAAACTCCGATTATTTGGAAAAATGATGTCGTTTTCCAATATATATTTGTACTTTTGGCTGAAAAGAAAAAAAAGGTATATCCCGTGTTTATATCGGGTGTGTTTATATGTATTTTAAATGGACTACGGTTTTATGACAAACATTATAGATAATATGCTCTCTTTGTGTCCGGTTTCTGAAGATACGATACAAGAACTGAAAAAATGTATGATTTTATGTCGTTTCCCTAAGAAATATCAGTTAATAAAGGAGAATACATTTTGTAAATCAGCTTATTTCATAGAAAAAGGAATGACACGTTCTTTCTGGCTTGTAAATGGAGAAGAAATAACAACCTCCTTTTCATGGGAAGGAGGTATTGTTTTCAGTATGGACGAGTTGTACTATAATAAGCCGAGCGAGGAATTTGTGGAAACGCTTGAAGATGTAGTTGTTTACAAAATATCATTAGCTGATTTAACCAGACTGTTTCAGACTAATATTGAATTGGCTAATTGGGGGAGGATTATTCATCAAAATGAGTACAGGCGTTTGCATCGTTCTCACAAAGAACGGCTGACTTTGCCAGCAAAGGAAAGATATGAGGAGTTTAAACAACAGTTTCCTCAGATATGCCAACGGGTGAAGTTAAGGTATATTGCATCTTATTTGGGTATAACACTTCCCACACTTAGTCGTCTCCGAGCTAAGAAATAATTTATGTATTGCTGATTTTTTGTCATAGGACAAATTTAAAAGCCTTTAAGTTGTGTAACTTTGCAGCATTATTAGTAACAGTTAAAAAGAATCAATTATTAAATCTATTAATTTATTATGGAAAAAATCTCTTCTGCAGCATTTACTGATACAAAGCCTCATTATGATCTTCTTGATGGATTGAGAGGAGTTGCTGCTCTTATGGTAATATGGTATCATGTATTTGAAGGTTTTGCTTTTGCTAGTGCCGGCAATATCGAAACTCTCAACCACGGATATCTTGCTGTGGATTTCTTTTTTATTCTTTCGGGGTTTGTTATCGGTTATGCGTATGATGACCGTTGGGGGAAGAATTTCACTATGAAAGACTTTTTCAAACGCCGTTTGATCCGTCTTCATCCGATGGTAATTATGGGTGCTGTTTTGGGAGCTATTACGTTCTGTATTCAGGGTTGTGTGCAATGGGATGGAACGCATGTCGCTATTTCCATGATTATGTTGTCTTTACTTTGTACAATATTCTTTATTCCTGCCATGCCGGGTGTGGGATATGAAGTTCGTGGTAATGGTGAGATGTTTCCGTTGAACGGACCTTGCTGGTCCCTGTTTTTTGAGTATATAGGTAATATTCTTTATGCGTTGTTCATTCGTCGGTTATCTAATAAAGCATTGGCTGTGCTGGTTGTGATGCTGGGTATGGCATTAGCGTCATTCGCTGTTTTCAATGTGTCTGGTTATGGGAATATGGGAGTGGGATGGACACTCGACGGAGTGAATTTTTTAGGTGGAACTTTGCGTATGCTTTTCCCATTTTCATTGGGTATGTTGATGTCGCGTAACTTCAAGCCTATGAAGGTGAATGGGGCGTTTTGGATATGTACTATTATACTGATTGCGCTGTTCTCGGTTCCTTATCTGGAAGGATTGGAGCCTATTTGCATGAATGGTATTTATGAAGCTTTTTGTGTAATTGTGGTTTTTCCTTTTCTTGTGTGGCTGGGGGCGTCGGGTACTACTACGGATAAGCAGTCTACAAAGATATGCAAGTTCTTGGGAGATATATCCTATCCGGTTTATGTAGTACATTATCCGTTGATGTATTTGTTCTACGCATGGTTGATTGAGAATAAACTTTATACATTGGGAGAAACTTGGTATGTAGCTGTGGGTGTTTTTGTTTTGAGTGTCATTTTGGCTTGCCTGTGTCTGAAACTGTATGATGAGCCTGTGAGAAAATGGCTGACTAAGAAGTTTCTTGCTCCCAAATAAAAATACTGTATTTCTTGATTGATGTTCATTAAAAGGGCGGATACTATATAAGAAAATATTACAGCTTTGAATAACAGACAATTAGATGAATGGCATCCGATCAGTAAATTCGGATGCCTGCATTGGATTATATCAACTGGGCTTTGGGGTTGATTTCCTTTTCTGGCAATAGTTATACATGCTGATGAGAGCATTCCGAACATAGACCTTTCAGGACATAATTGATACTTTGTACGGTGAATCCGGGAGGTAGTGTCACGATGGGCACGTGGATACTTTTCATACAAAACGTGCGGTGACAGTTCTCACAGTAGAAGTGAGTGTGGAGGTCGTCTACCTCACAATTGCAATCATTGCTGCAAACTGCATATTTTAACGATCCTGTACCGTCATCAATGCCATGAATCAGATGATGGGCTAAAAAAAGGGTTATGGTGCGGTAGATGGTTGATTTGTCTACCGTATCCAATTCGTTTTCCAAATCCAACAGTGAAAATGCTTCTTTGTGCTGCATCATGGTTTTTAGAATAAGCAGACGTATGGCTGTCGGTTTGATTTCCCGCTGTTCCAGTTTTTTTAAATAGATTGTTTCATTCATAGGTCAAATCATTTTATTCTTTCCATTTCTGTATTCTCATTGCATTAAAAATGGCGAGTAAAGCTACGCCTACATCTGCAAATATGGCTTCCCACATAGTGGCCATTCCGCCGGCTCCCAATAGCAATACTAACAATTTCACTCCGAATGCCATTGATATATTTTGCCATACGATGCGATGGGTCTGTTTCCCTATTTTTATAGCTTCCGCCACTTTACTGGGTTGGTCTGTTTGTATCACTACATCCGCAGTTTCTATAGCAGCGTCACATCCTAGGCCACCCATGGCAATCCCAACATCGCTGAGTGCCAGTACGGGAGTATCATTGATACCGTCTCCTACAAAAGCTACACGATTTTCAGAATTTGCTTTTAATTGTTCTAAATGTGCTACCTTACCTTCGGGTAGTAAATCGCCGAAAGCCTGTGTGACACCTATCTTTTCGGCTAAATTAGAAACAATTGTCTGTTTGTCTCCCGATAATATTTGAATATTATTAATATTTAAGTCTTTCAGTTCGCGGATGGCTTGTACAGCATCTGGTTTTGGTGTATCCGCCAATGAAAGATATCCCAAATATTTGTTTTCCATTGCACATAACACGATTGTTTCTGTCATGTCGCTGATTTCATAGGGAAAAGAGATGCCGTATTTTGATAATAACCGTGCATTTCCTACATATACTTCTTTACCGTTTGTTACGGCTTTTATTCCATATCCGGCAAATTCGGTTATTTTCAGTGACGAGTTAAGGGATATACTTTGTTCTTCTGCATATTTGACAATGGCTTTTGCGATAGGATGATTGCTGAAACTCTCTATAGAGGCGATAAATTGAAGCAGTTCTTTTTGCGAAACACCTTCGGCTGCCGATATTGCCTGGACACTGAATACACCTTGGGTGAGTGTTCCGGTTTTATCGAATACTACGGTGTTTATTTGGGTTATGGCATCTAGATAATTACCCCCTTTGAAAAGAATCCCTTTGTGAGATGCGGCACCAATACCTCCAAAGTATCCTAATGGAATGCTGACCACTAATGCGCAAGGACATGATATGACTAGGAATACTAAAGCCCGATAGAACCAATCATCAAAAACAAAAATGAATTCAGGTTTTATCAGAGAGTATAAATAGGGGAGTATGACAACTAGTATCGCCAGTCCTGTCACTATCGGTGTATAAATTCGTGCAAAACGGCGGATAAAAAATTCGGCAGGGGCTTTTCTTTCTGCTGCATCTTGTACTAAAGTGAGGATACGTGCTAACGTACTTTGATCATACGGTTTGTTTACTTTGATTCGTACCACTTTATCTGAAGCGATCATTCCTGCTAAAACTTCTTCTTGTTTATATAGAGTCCGGGGAACACTTTCTCCGGTTAGGGCGGCCGTATTAAATGAAGCGGAATCTTCCAGTAAAAATCCGTCTAAAGGTACTTTTTCTCCAACTTTTACTTCAATGGTTTCTCCTGGCTGTACTTTTTCCGGTACTGTTATTTTATATGTGTTGTTATATATTACAGTGGCTGTTTCGGGACGTACATCCAATAATGCTTTGATGTCGCTGCGTGCTTTGTGTACAGCTTTGTGTTGGAACCATTCACCTATGAGATAGAACAGAATAACGGCAATACCTTCCCAGTATTCTCCTAGATAGAATGCTCCTGATACAGCTATTCCCATTAAAGTGAATTCATTGAAAACTGATTCTAATTTTATTTTTTTCATTGTTTCTTTTTATTTATGACAACAAAGATAGCGGAAAGAAGATGCAACTAAATTGCAAATTATATTGTACCTTTACATCGGGTAATTTTTTATATACATGAAAAAACGATATTGGGCTTTTTTGATAGGAAGCTGGTGTTTGTCTGTAGGAATGCAGGCAGCTAAGGTGGATACTTTGTCGGTACATAGCGATGCAATGAATAAAGAGGTTCAGGTAATTACCATCTGTCCGGATAAAGCCATGGCAGGTGAAAAATGTCCCGTACTTTATCTGCTTCACGGATATGGGGGCAATGCGGGAACATGGCTCGGGATAAAACCGGAATTACCTCGGATAGCTGATAAGGAAGGAATCATTTTTGTTTGTCCGGACGGGAAGAACAGTTGGTATTGGGACAGCCCTTTGAACAAGGAGTACCGTTATGAAACATTCGTGTCAAAAGAATTGGTGAACTATATTGATAAGAATTTTACTACGAAAGCGGAGAGAGGGGGACGTGCTGTCACCGGGTTAAGTATGGGTGGTCATGGAAGTTTATGGTTATCCATCCGTCATAAAGATGTCTTTGGAGGAGGAGGTAGTATGAGTGGAGGTTTAGATATCCGTCCGTTTCCCAATAATTGGGAGATGAAGAAGCAATTAGGTGAAGAAGCGAGCAACAAGCAGAGATGGGACGAACATACGGTAATTAATCAGTTGGATAAGATAAAGAATGGTGATTTGGCTGTTATAATAGATTGCGGTTGTGATGATTTTTTTCTGGAAGTGAATAAGGCTGTACACGAAAAACTGTTGAAGAAGAAAATAAATCATGACTTTATCATCCGTCCGGGTGGGCATACAGGCAGGTATTGGAATAATGCCATAGACTATCAAATACTATTTTTCAGTAAGTTCTTTAATAAATCGAAATAATAAAATGGATAAGATTGTTTTTATCACAGGAGCTTCCAGCGGTATCGGTGCCGGATGCGCTCGCAAGTTTGCTTCACAGGGAGCAAGTTTGATTTTAAATGCCCGTAACGTAAATAAACTGAGTGCATTGAAAGAAGAATTAGAAAAGCAATATGGTGCGAAAATATATTTGCTTCCTTTTGACGTGCGCGACCGTAAAGCGGCAACGTCTGCTTTGGAATCATTGCCCAAGGAATGGCAATCCATTGATATATTGGTGAATAATGCTGGGTTGGTTATCGGTACGGATAAAGAACAGGAAGGCAGTCTGGATGAGTGGGATATTGTCATAGATACTAATATTAAGGCTTTGCTGGCAATGACACGCCTGATCGTACCGGGAATGGTGGAACGTAAGCGAGGACATATTATTAATATTGGTTCTATTGCCGGAGATGCTGCTTATCCGGGAGGTAGTGTGTATTGTGCTACAAAGGCTGCTGTGAAAGCTTTATCGGATGGACTGCGTATAGATTTAGTTGATACTCCATTGAGAGTGACTAATATCAAACCGGGGCTGGTGGAAACAAATTTTTCAGTTGTTCGTTTCCGGGGAGATAAGGAAAAGGCGGATAATGTATATAAAGGCATTCGTCCATTGACGGGAGATGATATTGCGGAAACGGTTTATTTTGCAGCTTCCGTACCGGAATATATGCAGATTGCAGAAATGTTGGTTATGCCTACTAATCAAGCTACAGGGACAATTGTTTCACGTAAATAAAAGAGGTGGACAGAGATATAAATAAAGGCGGCCCTTTAATAAAAGCCGCCTTTATTCTTACTTTCTCATTTTACCTTCTTACCTTAAAAAAACAATTATAATTCAATAATCAATGATTGACGTGCACCGACTGTCATATTTTTGGTAAGGTCAATTTTTTTGCCACTGATAAGTTCTTTACCGCTTTTTGAATCATTTGTCATTATGCGGTAGTGGTCATTTGCCACCACTTGTTCGGCATCGGTGCTGTTTAGGACAATGAGTTCAGTTTTCCCAGAATTAGTACGTGCGTACATATATATTCCGTGTTGGGGAATATGGTACTTAACTGTTTTCTTTTCCATCTTCGTTTAATTTAGTTTGGTTTTACGGCGGCAAATTTATATGTTTTTCAGCATATCTTATATAACTAATCGTTCAAAAATCATAATAAATCATTCATTTCTTAATCTATATCAATAAAAAATCCTCTTCCACATATTAGTTGAAGAGGATTTTATTTATTGTTGTTCAATGAATTACATCAAGAACCCAAGTAAAATACCGGCAGCTACGGCAGAACCGATTACACCGGCTACGTTGGGACCCATGGCATGCATCAGCAAGTAGTTGGTAGGATCATATTCCAGACCGATAACCTGAGAGATACGTGCCGAGTCAGGAACAGCAGATACACCGGCATTACCGATAAGCGGATTGATTTTGTTATCCTTACCTAATACCAAGTTGAATATCTTTACGAAGATAACTCCTGAAGCGGTAGCAATGATGAATGACAATGCACCCAGCGCGAAAATCAAAATCGAATCAATGGTAAGGAATTCTGAAGCTTGCGTGGAAGCACCTACTGTCAATCCTAATAAGATGGTAATGGTATCAATCAGCGGACCGCGGGCAGTTTCTGCCAAGCGACGGGTTACACCGCTTTCTTTCAATAAGTTACCAAAGAAAAGCATACCCAATAGAGGCAGACCCGACGGAACCAGAAAACAAGTAAGCAACAAACCAATGATAGGGAACATTACTTTTTCTGTATGAGAAACGACGCGTGGTGGTTTCATACGGATCAAACGTTCGTGCTTGGTAGTGAGCAGACGCATGATAGGCGGCTGGATAACCGGCACCAATGCCATGTATGAATAGGCAGATACCGCAATAGCTCCCATCAGGTTAGGCGCCAGTTTGGATGAAAGGAAGATTGCTGTCGGACCGTCCGCACCACCGATGATGCCGATAGCACCAGCCTGCATCGGATCAAAGCCCATTGCCAATGCAATCATGTATGCACCGAAAATACCAAACTGTGCGGCAGCACCAATCAACATCAGTTTAGGATTTGAAATCAATGCCGAGAAATCCGTCATTGCACCGATACCTAAAAAGATAAGTGGTGGATACCATCCGGAGGTAACTCCTTGATATAAAATATTAAGAACAGAACCTTCTTCATAGATGCCGACTTTCAGTCCGGCTTCCATGTTGAAAGGAATATTACCGATCAAGATACCGAAACCGATAGGAATGAGCAACATCGGCTCAAATTCCTTGGCCACGGCAAGGTATATGAAGAATAAACCTATCAGGATCATTACGATATGACCAACAGTAGCATTGGCAAAACCCGTATATGTCCAAAAGTCAGCTAGGTTATTCCCTAAAAAGTTGATAAATTCTCCCATATTATTCAATAATTACAAGGTCAGTACCTTCGAGAACGGATTCTCCTTTACTTACATTGATTGCGGTGATCTTGCCGTCTTTGTCTGCATTGATGTTATTTTCCATCTTCATAGCTTCAAGGATAATGATGGTTTGTCCCTTTTTTACGGTATCACCCACATTTACCTTGATATCAAGGATTACACCCGGCAACGGAGATTTAACGCCCGATTTACCTGTAGAAGTTGCAGCAGGCTTTACTACTGTAGCTGGTGCCGGAGCAGGGCTGGTTGATACAGGACGAACTACCGGTTTCACTACAGCTTTCGGAGCTTTTTCCATTTCCACTTTGTAAGGAGTACCGTTCACTTCAACATGAGCGATATTGTCTTCTATATCTCCAATGGCAACTTTGTATACGTTACCGTTGATCTTATATTTATATTCTTTCATCATTTTATCTTTTTATTGGTGACTTACTTTTTGTGGGGAGTTTCACGCAAGGTATAAATCTTGGAACTCCACGGTGAATAACTACGTTTTACACGGGTAATGGTAAGAACGGTTTCTTCCACGTCATGTACATCGCTTTGCATTTCATGCATGGCCATGGCGATAGCGGCGAATACTTCGCCCGGAGCTTCACCCAATTTCTTTTCTTTGGCTTCTTGCTTGTCGGTAATACCTTTTACCTTCATGGCATTGCGCTTGCTCAGGTTTACAGAAATCTTACCTACACATTTGAAGAGAATGAAAAGTAAAAGAAGACCGCAGAATACAACGCTCATAGCAGAGATGGCCATACCGATACCACTACCGTCGTGTTCTTCGAATTTTTCCATCTTTGCATGACTGTTGATAGTCTTGTTATTGGTGCTCGGAGTCACATATTTGTCTGCGCTGGAACCTTTCACCTCCCATTCATTTGCTGCGTCGCTGACACGTGCGTATGATTGGTTTGCTTGCAATGTGCCTGCCGGAACAATAATCTGATCCAATAATTTTTTGCCTGAATCATACAATCCAATCCAATTGTCGGTTGCGGCATTCAGTGTGAAATTAGTGTGGAAAGTACCGCGGTTGGGTTCGCCGTCTGCCCAGAATAAAGCGTGCTGGCGAGGTTTGACCAAAGTCAATACATCACCTTTAGGGATAAAATAAGTAGCAGTATCTCCAGGCTGGCTGCTCACCTTCAGTAAACAACCGGCAAGGTCTGCGCTACCAAATGATCTGTTGAATATTTCAATCCATGCGCTGTGTACTCCGTAGTCATCCTGGAAATTGCTCTCATTTTCAATCAGCACTTCATTCAGTACCAGCTTGGTGTTCGATTTCTGTTCTCCACAAGAACATAATCCCACCATCAGCAGCAAAGAAAGGAATATTCCTATATTTAATTTCTTCATGTTCAATTCTCAATTTTTAATTTTTAATTAAAGAGGAATATTACCATGCTTCTTAGCCGGATTGGTTAATTTCTTAGTCTGCAACTGTTGCAATGCACGGATGATGCGGAAACGGGTATTACGCGGTTCAATCACATCATCAATGTAACCATATTTGGCAGCATTGTAAGGATTGGCGAACAGCTTGGTGTATTCAGCTTCTTTTTCGGCTAGGAATGCGGCAGGATTTTCCTGTTCTTTGGCTTCGCGTGCGTATAATACTTCTACTGCACCTGCACCACCCATAACGGCGATTTCGGCAGTAGGCCATGCATAATTCATATCACCGCGAAGTTGTTTACAGCTCATTACAATGTGAGATCCGCCGTATGATTTACGCAGGGTAATTGTCACTTTGGGTACAGTCGCTTCGCCGTAAGCATACAGCAACTTGGCACCGTGGAGGATTACACCGTTGTATTCTTGTCCTGTACCCGGAAGGAATCCCGGAACATCTACCAATGAAACAAGAGGTATATTGAAAGCGTCGCAGAAACGTACAAAACGAGCACCTTTGCGTGACGCATTGCTGTCAAGCACACCCGCCAGGTATTTGGGCTGGTTGGCAACAATACCTACAGACTGGCCGTTGAAACGTGCGAAACCAATGATGATATTTTTAGCGTAGTGAGGTTGGACTTCCAAAAACTCACCATTATCTACGATGGCGCTGATCACCTCATACATATCGTATGGTTTGTTGGGGCTGTCGGGGATAATTTCGTTCAAAGAGTCTTCCAGACGGTCGATAGGATCGGTACAGTCTACATAGGGAGCTTCTTCCAGATTGTTCTGAGGAATATAGCTTAACAATTTGCGGATCATGGCTAACCCTTCTTCTTCCGTCTTGGCAGTAAAATGAGTAACACCGGATTTGGTTGAATGAACGCTTGCACCACCTAAGTTTTCCTGGCTTACATCTTCACCTGTAACAGTCTTTACCACTTTCGGTCCGGTAAGGAACATATATGATGTGCCTTCCATCATCAAGGTGAAGTCTGTCAGAGCAGGAGAGTAAACAGCTCCGCCTGCACAAGGACCGAAAATACCTGAGATCTGCGGAATAACACCTGAAGCAAGAATATTGCGTTGGAAAATTTCAGCATAACCGGCCAATGCATTGATACCTTCTTGAATACGTGCGCCACCCGAGTCATTGATACCGATACAGGGAGCACCCATTTTCATAGCTTGATCCATTACTTTGCATATTTTCAGAGACATTGTTTCTGAAAGAGAACCGGCAGAAACAGTGAAATCCTGTGCAAAGATGTAAACTAAACGTCCTTCTATGGTACCACAACCTGTTACTACACCGTCGCCCGGATAATGTTTTTTCTCCATGCCGAAATTGGTGCATCTGTGTTCCACAAACATATCCATTTCTTCGAAACTGCCCTCATCCAGCAGCATGGCTATGCGTTCGCGGGCTGTATATTTTCCTTTATCATGCTGTTTTGCAATTGCTTTATCACCTCCACCCATGCGTGCTGTAGCCCGGCGTTCGATAAGCTCTTTTATTTTTTCAAGTTGATTGCTCATTTTACTTATGATTTTACAATTTACGATTAAAAAATAATTCTATTTACGCTTGAACCAGACTAAATATACTGACTTCAATCGTGAATAGTCAGATCTCGTGTTTTATGGTTTTTCGCAAAGCTCGGTCAGGACGCCCAAAGTTGATTTGGGATGTAAAAAAGCAATTTGCAAACCTTCAGCACCTTTACGCGGAGCTTTGTCAATGAGACGGATGCCGGTGGTTTCAGCTTCGGCTAACGCATTTGCCACACCATCTTCCACTGCAAAAGCCAAATGATGCATACCACCGTTGCCATTATTTTTTTCAATGAACTTTGCGATAGTGCTTTCGGGGCTTGTAGGTTCCAGTAGTTCTATTTTAACATCACCTACTTTCAGAAAAGCGGTTTTAACTTTCTGATCCTCTACTGTTTCGATATTGTAGCATTTCAGACCTAATACGTTTTCATAATACGGCAGGGCCTCTTCAATGCTCTTTACGGCAATGCCCAGGTGTTCAATGTGTGAGATTTTCATGATCTTATAATTTTAATAGTTTGGTTTTATACTCAAGTTTTCAGATAAAACTGCACAAAGAAAGTAATTTCGAGTTAAATAAAGAAATATTTCTTCAATTTTATTTCTTATTTGCAAGATGCTTCACAACACTTTAGACAAAAAGACAAAAATGAGTTAAATATAGAATTTGCACAAGAGTTTGTTCAGCCACTTCCAACTGAAGCGGAACCAGCGGCGTGTACTGCTCTGCTTGCCGCCAAAGCGGAGTACAAAGTCCCTGTAACCGTGCTTTTTGAACGGTAATCCTGCATCCATGAATTCCAAATGTGCATATCCTTTTTCGTAAGCATAGGTAATAGGTGCCCATACGGCCAGAATACCGGGGTAAAGAAAAGCATAGGTTTTCCGCATACCTCCTGAGAACCACAGATAGGCACTTTCTTTTGAGAAAAGACAGATAGAACCACCGATGATTTTGCCTTTATATTTCACAAGAAACACTTTGGCTAATTCTTTTTCCGGGTTCTGCCATGCTAATAACCGGAAAAAGCCGATGTCCGGGAAATGTTTTCTTATCTGTGAGGAATAGGCTTTTTTCAACATTCGTGAGAAATCTTGTATATCTTTCTCATTGTCAGCTATTTCCATGATGGCACCATTTCTCAGAGCTTTGTTTATTTGTCTTCTGCGAGACATGCTCAGCCGTTCGTAAGGAGCTTTACTGTGCAGTGAATTACGTACTCTTAGCCAATTAATGGCGAAATAGTTGTTCTTTCTGAAGGCTTTGTATCCGAATAGCGGATTTTCCAAGTTGCGGAACTCGATGAGGAACGATTTGCATAATACTTCGTTGGTGAGATGTTCCAATATTTCCCCGAACAGGTCTTCCTTATTCTGTGCTTCATCAAAATACTCGCCTGTGCCATAAATTTCGCATCGTTTGATGATTGCGGGGGGAAACAGGCGCACACTCTTCCGGATGACAGCCAGTAATTTGCCTACAGGACGGTTTCCTATATAGGCTACGATAAGCAAAGGTTCGTATCCCCGGGTCATTTCAAAGACATGAAACAACTCGGTAGAATGGAAAATGCTTGTTCCCGGCAGAGGGGGAATGGCATTTCCTTTGCGATATGTACTTAATCTGACAGGCATCTCTAATTGCAAATTTATTGTTTTTTGTTTATCAATCCACATTCTAGTTGTATATTTGTGCAGAAAAATAAATTAACAGGGTATATTATGGAACAATTTAGTGACTTAATAAAGAACAGACGCAGTATGCGTAAGTTCACGGATCAAGAGTTGACACAGGAAGAGGTGATTGCTTTGTTGAAGGCTGCTTTGATGGCTCCGTCTTCTAAACGTAGCAATTGCTGGCAGTTTATTGTGGTAGATGATAAGGATATGTTGGAAAAACTTTCCCATTGTAAGGAGATGGGGGCGGCTTTCCTAGCGGATGCTGCTATGGCTGTAGTTGTGATGGCTGATCCGTTGGCTAGTGATGTCTGGATTGAAGATGCGTCAATTGCTTCCATAATGATCCAGTTGCAGGCAGAAGATTTGGGGTTGGGAAGTTGTTGGATACAGGTGCGTGAACGTTTTACCGCTACCGGGATGCCCTCGGGTGAATACGTGCATACGTTGCTTGATATTCCGTTGCAGTTGCAGGTGGTTTCCATTATAGCGGTAGGACATAAGGGTATGGAACGCAAGCCTTTTAATGAGGAGCATTTACAATGGGAGAAAATTCACATTAATAAATATGGAGGCAAGTAAACGTGGCTGCTGTCAATCATAAGGATACGTATAAAGCTTCTGCGGTGTTTCTCATTGTGATGGGGATGCTTTATCTGATCGATAAGTTTATAGGATTTGCTTCACACGGGTTGCCATGGGTTATGCAGAAAGACAATCTGTTACTGTATGCAGCTGTTATTTTCCTTTGGTTCAAGGCCGATAAGTCAGTAGGAATTGTATTGGCGGGTATATGGCTGATATTGAATATCGGTTTGGTGATAGCTTTGTTGGGACAGATGTCTGCTTATTTGTTGCCGGCGGCTTTGTTGCTGGTGGGAGTTATTTTATATTTAGTTTCGACCCGATGATGAAAATAGTTCTGATAGGAGCCGGCAATGTGGCAACCCATCTGGGAATTGCTTTACAAAAGGCGGGGTGTCTTATCTTGCAGGTATACAGCCGTACAGAGGAATCTGCTTCTGCATTGGCTGCCAGACTTTCAGTAGACTACACAATTGTGCCGGACGAGATACGTCGGGATGCCGATTTGTATATTGTAGCGCTGAAAGATGCAGTTTTGCGACAATTGGCTCCTGTATTGGTGAAAGGAAGGGAGCAGGCCTTGTTTGTACATACGGCGGGTAGTATGTCTATGGATTTATGGAAGGGATTGGTAAAACGCTATGGGGTACTTTATCCTATGCAGACTTTTAGCAAGCAGCGTGAAGTGGATTTCAATACTGTACCTTTTTTTATAGAAGCATCTGCTCCGGCAGAAGTGGAATTGCTGCGTATGGTGGCAGTTCGTCTCAGTCCTAAAGTGTATGAAGTGACTTCCGGGCAACGTAGGTATTTGCATCTGGCGGCAGTCTTTGCTTGTAATTTTGCAAATCATATGTATGCATTAAGTTCACATATACTGGAAAAGCAGGGGATTCCTTTTGAAGTGATGCTTCCGCTGATAGACGAAACTGCCGGCAAAGTACATGAACTTTCTCCCACACAGGCGCAGACAGGTCCGGCTGTACGCTACGATGAAAACGTAATAAGCAAACATTTGGAGATGTTGGCGGATGAGGAGTCTTTGCAGGAATTGTACGAAAAGATAAGTAAAAGTATTCATAATCTCCCTTTGTCTGTCATTCAGGCAAATAAAGAGGGAAAGAACTCATAAGTGGTATGATAAACTATGATTTAAAGAAAATAAAGGCATTGGTATTTGATGTAGATGGGGTATTGAGTGCGGAAACTATTTATTTGCACCCCAATGGTGAACCCATGCGTACGGTTAATATCAAGGATGGGTATGCATTGCAGTTGGCTGTGAAATGCGGGCTGCATGTTGCCATCATTACCGGTGGAAATACCGAGGCGGTGCGTAAGCGTTATGAGGGGCTGGGTATCAAAGATGTCTATCTGGCTGCTGCGGTGAAGACCCGGGAGTATGCCCATTTGAAGGAAAAATATGGATTGCAGGATGAGGAGATACTCTATATGGGCGATGATATTCCCGATTATGAAGTGATGCGTTTGTGTGGGCTGCCTTGTTGTCCTGCTGATGCGGCACCTGAGATAAAGGAAACAGCTGTTTATATTTCTCATCGTAACGGGGGATATGGATGTGGCCGTGACGTGGTGGAACAGGTCTTGAAGGCTCAAGGAAAATGGATGGCTCATGAAAAGGCCTTCGGGTGGTAATGAAATAAAGAAAAGTTATGTTGGAAAATTTAGAAAAATATAAAATAATCCTTGCTTCCAATTCTCCTCGCCGCAAAGAATTGTTATCCGGCTTAGGTATAAAATATGAAGTAAAAACACTACCCGGCATAGAGGAAACCTATCCGGATACATTGAAAGCAGAGGAAATCCCTTTGTATATAGCTTGCGAGAAGGCGGCTGCTTACCGGAATACCATGCATCCGGACGAATTGATTATTACTGCCGATACCATTGTATGGTTGGATGGTGTAGTCATGGGCAAGCCTCATAACGAGGATGATGCACGGCAAATGTTGTGGAAGCTTTCCGGCAAGACCCATCAGGTGATAACCGGAGTTTGTCTGACTACCGCCGGGGCTCAGCGAAGTTTTTCAGCTGTGACAGAAGTAACGTTTGCAGAATTGTCCGATGAGGAGATCGATTATTATATCCGGGTTTACAAGCCGATGGATAAGGCTGGTTCTTATGGTATACAAGAGTGGATAGGTTTCATTGGTGTCCGTGGTATTTCAGGTAGTTACTTCAATGTGATGGGGCTTCCTGTACAGCGCCTGTACACGGAACTGAAAAAACTATAAGTCAGTATGTGAACAGTAGGGGCCGTGTTTTTGTTATTTATATGAACTATAAATGGAAAAACAATTATGGCTTATAAAATAGCTTTTTACGACACGAAACCCTACGACGAACGCTCGTTTACGGAGGCTAATGAGAAGTTTGGCTTTGATATCAGGTATTACAAAGGCCATTTGAATATGAATAACGTGGTGTTGACCAAAGGAGTGGATGTGGTTTGTATCTTCGTAAACGATACGGCTGATGCCGAAGTTATCCGGGCAATGGCGGATAATGGTGTTAAACTGCTGGCTTTAAGATGCGCAGGTTATAATAATGTGGATTTAGCGGCAACGGCAGGTAAGATGAAAGTGGTACGGGTACCGGCTTATTCACCTTATGCCGTTGCCGAATTTACGGTGGCGTTGATGTTATCACTCAACCGCAAGATTCCCCGTGCTACAATGCGGACACGTGACGGGAATTTCTCCCTGCACGGGCTTATGGGATTTGATATGCATGGCAAGACTGCCGGAATTATCGGTACGGGTAAGATTGCCAAGATTTTAATTCAGATATTACGTGGATTCGGTATGAATGTTCTTGCATATGATCTTTATCCCGATTACAATTTTGCCCGTGAACATCAGGTGGTTTATTGTACTTTGGATGAACTTTATCATAGTTCGGATATCATCTCCCTGCATTGTCCTTTGACAGAACAGACAAAGTATCTGATTAATGATTATTCCATCAGTAAAATGAAAGACGGAGTGATGATTATCAATACGGGGCGTGGGCAGTTGATTCACACCAATGCCTTGATAGAGGGACTGAAGACTAAAAAGGTAGGATATGCCGGTCTGGATGTATACGAGGAAGAAGAGCCTTATTTTTATGAAGATAAGTCCGACAAGATTATTGATGATGACACTTTAGCCCGTCTTTTGTCTTTCAACAATGTGATTGTGACTTCTCATCAGGCATTCTTTACCAAAGAAGCAATGACGAATATTGCTCATACTACTCTGCAAAATGTGAAAGACTTTGCTGAAAGTAGATCTTTGGTGAACGAAGTAGCGGTGGGGAGAGTCTAATCTCCCCTGTAGTAATATAATAAGGAGTGGCGGGCTATAAAGTCCGCATTCTTTTGAACCAGTTCCCTTTCACCAAATTCGGGGAATTGTGCATCGGGGATATAGTGGTTGTTTATTACATATTCCATCAGGTCCGGTGGGCATTTGGTCGGGATAGTAAGCAGGCTGAATGCCTCTTGGGCAGCCGTTGCGGCATCATACATCGGGTTAAGAGGGTCACTGATATATTTGCATATATCTTTCGCCAGTAGAATACCTTTTTCGGAATTCACCATCATGATGAAATCCTTATGTTCCTTCATTTGGGGCAAAGTGTGATTGGAATCGTCCGGCCATTGTAATACTTGGGTAAGGAAACGGTGTAGTTCCTTATATCCTTCCAGATATACGATACGGGCACCGTTTGTGCCTTGCGTGAACAATTGATAGGTATGGTGGTTCCTTTCCTTCATTTCATCCGATATTTCGGGAATGGCAGGGTATAGTCCTTCTATCTCTTCCCAACATTCGGTTTCTCCGTTGGTCAGCAGGTCAATCCATTCATGAAGAAACAGGGCAAGGGGGCCACATGGAATGATGAATTTGTCGGTTTCTGTAACCTGTGCAATATATTCTTGTACAGATGGTTCTGTGAGATAAGTGTGTCCGAACAGCCAGCGTAGTTTATGGTTTGCGTTCTCTTTTCCTTTGAAGTTCATAAAGAAATCCTGTAACGTGTCATTGGCGGGAGCCGTTTCATACTCTTCATCCAATATCCGGAAAAATGAATGCGAGGTTTCTTCGATATTCCTGTCCATCGGATTGATATACGGATGTTTATATGGAGCCTTCTCTAAAGTGTTCCAAATGATGAAGCGGATATCTTCTTCATTGATCTCATCTTTTATATAATCCGGCCGGATGGTATAGAAAGGAAGTGACGTATCATATAGTTCCAGATGTTTTTTGATGAATGCTTGCCATAGACCTAAACCTGAAATGACATCTTCAAAATAGGCAGCGGTGTAAAGACATAATTTCTTTTTTATGGATTCGGGAATCTTTCTTATCGTACAAGTGGAGTATAATCGGTTAGCCAGATCGACAAAATATCTGTCTGTAGCCTGTTGTTGGATGTAAGGATGGATAGCCAACCAATCTTTTATGTATAATTTTATGGTTTGCATATTAGTTTATTTGAATTATTTTTATTGCAAAGATATTCCTTTCATTGTAAAAAGGAAGGAGAATATCGGGATATTTACTTTATCTTTGCAATATTCTAACTTTGAAATACCTATAAAAATGGAAATAGATTTAACAACTCCTGCTTTATTATTTTCTGCCATATCGCTGATTATGTTGGCATATACTAATCGTTTTCTTTCATACGCTCAATTAGTGCGTACGTTGAAGGACCAATATCGTGAGAATCATTCGGCTGTGACAGCAGCACAGATTGCTAATCTCCGCAAGCGTCTTTATCTGACACGTGCCATGCAGGTGACAGGTATCGGAAGTTTGTTGCTTTGTGTGGTCAGTATGTTTTTAATGTATATACAGTTCTACCTTATATCCGTATATATTTTTGGACTGGCGCTTGTGCTGCTCATTATTTCTTTGGGGATTTCTGTGCGCGAGATTTATATTTCGGTCAAGGCGCTGGAATTGCATCTAAGCGATATGGATTCCTGATCTATTTTTTTGAGAAGATATTTATCATAAAGGAACAGGTTGCCAGTGTGATACCTGTTCCTACTACTCCCTGCCATCCAAACCAGTGCCAAAATATTCCGGCAAGAAGTGTACCTATGGAACCGCCAATAAAATAGGTCGTCATAAAAATGGTGTTGATACGGTTGGCCGCCTTCGGGTTAAGAGAGAAAATCGTAGTCTGATTACTTAACTGGATGCATTGCATGCCTATATCTATGATAAAAATTCCGATGATGATTCCCACATAGGAGTTCTGACCGGAATAAAGCGAGAACCACGCTGCAAATATCAAACCACAACCGATGTAATTCAGTCGTTTGACTCCCAAAACCTGTACATAGTTTCCTATATACGAGGCGGTGAGAGCTCCTGCTATGCCGCATAATCCCAATAACCCTACAATGTTGTTTCCCGCAAAAAAAGGGGCTTGTTCCATCTTAAATGCCAATGAAGTCCATAGAGCAAGAAATGAGCCGAAAGCAATTCCGGCACGTAAGGAAGAAATACGCAACTGGGGGTATTCCATAACCAATGAAAACAAGGATTTCATCAGATCACTGTATCTGCCTTTGAAATTACACGGCATGTCGGGTAGTACACGCATGATGATGATGACACATATCACCATCATCCCGGCTGCCACAAAGAAAATGAACCGCCATCCTAAATATTCACCGATAATTCCGCTTACTACGCGCGAGGCCAGGATACCTGTCAGCAATCCCGATACAATCATACCTACATTTTTTCCCTTGGTTTCGGGAGTGGAAAATTGGGCAGCTATGGGGATAAAGATTTGTGGCATCACCGAACAAATGCCGGTCAGTAGAGAGGCAAATAAAATGAGATGGATATAGGGAGTCAGTGCGATGGTTAGTAATGAAACGACCAAGACTGTGAAATTGATTAGAATAATGGTTTTCCTTTTAAATAAATCTCCCAAAGGAATAATGAACAGCAATCCGATGGCATAACCTATTTGGGTAATCATTGCTATCAGGTTGGCGGTGAACTCGGATGTTTGGAGATCACGGCTGATGCGGTTTAATAAAGGTTGGTTATAATATAAATTGGCAACGGAGATTCCCGCAATAATTGCTAGCGTCCAAAGTAAGGAGGCAGGTAGTCCTTGGTTTTCTTTTAATTCTTGTTTCATGCTGCAAAAATAGTAATTTCATGAAAATCATGTTATCTTTGTAAAGAAGAAAAATGGAAATGAAAATGAAAATGAAAATGGAAATGAAGAATTGGATAAAAACAGTCTGTTTTCTGTTTTGGACCTGTGTAATGTGTACGGCGTGTATTGATGATGATGTGGAGGAAGGTACTGTTGATTTACAAACAGGAGAGAGCATTCCTGTTTTCTCTGTGGCAATGGATGATGGACAAATAATAACTTCCGAAACTCTGAAAGGAGAGGTTTCTTTGATTGTGTTTTTTCATACGGGGTGTCCGGACTGCCGGAAAGAACTTCCTGTGCTGCAAAAAATATATACGGATTACGGTCGAAGAATCCGGATGGTTTGTATTAGCAGGGAAGAGAGCTCGGCAGAGATTGTCCGTTATTGGAACGAAAATCATTTGACCTTGCCCTATTCGGCCCAAGAAAACCGCACGGTATACTATCAGTTTGCTAAATCGGGGATACCTCGTGTTTATGTCATAGATAAAGAGTTGGTTATCCGTAGTGTTTTCACGGATAACCCGTTGGCAAGTTATGAAGATTTGGCTGAGGCTATAACCGCCAGTTTGTAATTTTAGGCATGGTATTTTAATTTATATTATTTCTTTTGTGGATGGTGTATGTTTATAGCATACTTTTCCCTGTTCATCTTTAGGGATAATGAATGTAGTTGATGAAGATATTGGTGATGGAGTATCTTGATGTTTATTGTGTTGGCTTTTTGAAAAAAGTTCCTTTATTGTCTTTAATCTCTATCATTCCATTATCGGCATCAAATAGGAAAGGAGGAAAGCTGAAAAATATGTATATTTCAGTATCTTTTAATTTATAGAGTTTGGGAGTTATTTTTTTGCTGACACCAGATGGGAATACTTGGTCATCCATTTCGGTGAGGATATAATAATCTGCTCCCTCCCTCAATACATTTTTGCTAATCTTGGCTTCTGCTTTTGATTTGGCAATAATATAGAATCCCTCTATATCATATTTTTCCCAATTTTTATACTCTTGTCCAAGCACCATACTTATGTTTAAACATAAAACCAGTAGTAATAATATTCTTTTCATATCTATCTGTTTTTAAGGTTATTCCAAGTTGGTATTACAAATATAAGAATTCTTATTGGTTTTTTCAAGGAATAAGAAAGAAAAATAGAGAGTGGAATTTTAAAGAAAAGTAATTCCTATCCATATCAGAACTCCTGCTATTAGAACAATGCCTAACATGATTAATTTTATTTTGAAGAGCTGGTGGGTTTCCGCTTCTTCTTTTTCTTGCGTTTTTATTCTGATCTCTTCTAATTGCTCAAGGGATAGATGGGAGGAGTGCCCTTTTTTGTTCAAATCAATCAGTCGGTTTCTGGTTTCATTCAAGCGTTCCTTTCCTGCCTTTCGTAGTTCACGATTTTCTTTATCTCTTCTCATCATGTCATTGATGCAACCTAAAGTACCCATAATCTAACTGTTTAATTTGAATTCATTTCCACAAATATAGTGTTTTTTGCAGTTGCTTTTCTTCATTTGCTAATTTAATATGAATTTAAAGGAGGAATATTACTTAATAAACCCGATGTTCCTTGACTGCCGGATATAAATATTCTGCCAATGGATTTGTAATATAAAGTTGTATGCCATTATGCTTTCATACCATTGCTTATGGGGTAATATGTTGATAATGAACTGTATTTATATGGCGTGGTATTTTCCCCATTGAAACAGGTAAAAAGTAGATGTATTTATCTTATCATTGAAAAAAAATGTGAATATAAAGTTTAGGTGAAAGTGATTTTATTTGTAAATTGTATACCGTCATGTAGGTATCTCCGATCTATGTATAATTTAGTATATACCTAGAAATGGGGATTGTGCCGAGCTTTTATGAATTGTAATTTTGCAAACCAATAGAGAATGAAATGATTTGTAAGATTGCATATATTTTTTTATTTATAATTTGTAGCAATGTGTCTCTTTTATGGGGGCAGACATTTGTATTTCGGGGAACTGTACTGGATGAGCAGACTTATAAAGCGTTGGATTACGCTACAGTTCAATTGTTTGTGGATAAGCAGATTGTTTATGGGGGAATAACAGATGCGAATGGACATTTTGAACTTCTACATATCCATCCTGGAACTTATCGGGTTATTGTATCCTATTTAGGATATGATTCTACAGAAAAAGAAGTGAAGGTCATTGGGGATATTTCAGCAATCTTTTATTTAAAACCTTCGGTCATGGCGCTGAACGAGGTAGTGGTGACCGCTTCTGAATCAAAACGCGCTACCAGCGCTTCTATCGTTGACCGTACAGCCATGAAACATCTTCAGCCCAGCAGTTTCAGTGACTTGATGGAATTAGTACCTGGAGGAAAGTCGGCTGATCCTCAGATGGGGCAGGCCAATCTGATCCGGATACGTGAAACAGGTAAGACGGAGGATATCTCTTCATTGGGAGTTGGATTTTATATTGATGGTATCTCCCAGAATACGGATGCGAATCTGCAATATATGCCAAACAGTACTTCCGCAGTGAATGCAACGAGCACAATGTCAAAAGGGATGGATATGCGTACCATCTCAACCGATAATATTGAGAAGGTGGAAATCATTCGTGGCATTCCTTCCGTGGCTTATGGTAATGTGGCAAACGGTGCGGTAATCATTCAGCGTAAAATGAATGAGAGCCCCTTGTCTGCGCGTTTTAAGGCTGATAAAACCAGTAAACTGTTTTCTGTAGGCAAGGGAATTCGGCTGGATGGGAACGGGCGTTATGTGTTGAATGCTGATTTAAACTATTTGGAGTCCAAAATAGATCCGCGTAACAGTGTGAAAAATTACACTCGCCTTACTGCTTCCGCCCGCTTGGATGGCAAATGGTTATGGAATGAACGTAATATTCATTGGAATATCAGTTCCGATTATACCGGCTCGTTTGATGATGCGAAGAGGGATAAAGATGCGACAGTAAAGGAAGATTCTTATAAATCGGACTTTAACAGCCTGAAGATAGCGGGGAAATGGAGCATGAAGTTTCCGGTCCATTTATGGATTCGTGAGGTTGGTGTGGCTACTTCTGTCAGTCAGCAGTGGGAGAAGATGCGTGAAATAAAGTCCGTTTCTCTGAATCGTCCGGCAGCTATTGCTACTCAGACAGAAACCGGAGAGTTTGATGGCATCTATCTACCTTATAATTATGTGGCACAGATGGATATTGATGGTAAACCTTTATATGTTACGGCTTCCGCCCGTACGCGGTTGGCTTTCCCGTTGGGGGTATTACAGAATGCGATGAATATGGGGATGGAATGGAATTATCAGAAGAATTTGGGAGAAGGCCAGGTATTCGATGTGACACGGCCCATCAGTGAAAGTTTGAGTACACGGCCTCGCCGTTTTAAGGATATACCGGAGCTGCAACCTTTCGCCTTCTATGCCGAGGAGGTGTTGAATCTTCCTGTAAATAGACATAAATTGGCTTTTACGGCTGGTATCCGTTTGCAGTCTTTATTGGGGCTGGACACTAAATATAAGATGCAGGGCAAGATATATCCCGATCTTCGTCTGGACTTGCAATGGAGTTTACCGGTATCAAACGGATGGGATGTTTCCTTTTCGGGAGGTTTGGGCTGGATCAGCCGTATGCCGACCACCGCACAGCTATATCCGGATTTTAAGTATGTAGATTTGATTCAGTTGAATTATTACCATACCAATCCGGATTATCGCCGTATCAATATGATGACATATAAATGGGATAATACAAACTATCAATTGGAACCAGCACGTAACATGAAATGGGAAGTGCGGGCCGACGTCAGCTATAAGGGAAACCGCCTGTCGATAACTTATTTCCGCGAACGGATGAATAATGCTTTTGATGATATCACTTATTATAGGTCATTGGCATATAAACTATATGATCCTGCTAGTATCGACGGATCAGCATTGACGGCTCCTCCAGAACTTTCTCAGTTGACTTATACAAATGAATATAATCTGGATGTGTATTCCACACAAGGTAATGTAATGAAGGTGTGTAAAGAAGGAGTGGAGTTTCAGTTCGCTTCCAAACGAATAGAATCGCTCAAGACTCGCGTCACTATGTATGGAGCCTGGATAAAGACAATTTATAATTCGGATTCTCCTCAATATAAGGCCTCTTCTATATTGTTGGACAATAAACAGCTGAAATATGTGGGATTGTACAATGGGGACAACGGAACAGAAAGCCAGGCATTCAATACGAACTTTATGTTTGATACCTATATACAGCGTTTGGGACTTACTTTCTCTACGTCGGCACAATGCACTTGGTATACCAACAGACGGAACTTGTGGAATAATGGCGTGCCAGTAAGCTATATAGATCAATCCGGTGAAACGCATCCGTTTCGCGAAGAGGATAAAAACAATATTCAGTTACAGCATCTGGTGGAGAAATATTCAGCCACTTATTTTGAGCGTACTACCGTGCCTTTTTATATGGATATCAATTTGAAGGCGAGTAAACGGATCGGTAAGTATCTGAATCTGGCTTTTTATGTAAACCGGCTTTTGGGTATTTATCCTGATTATACGTTACGGGGCGTACTGCAACGGAGAACGTCCGAATCGCCTTATTTCGGTATGGAAATGAACTTAACCTTTTAGTAAATGAACAATAAAATAGAGATGAAGATGAAAAAGAATCAATTGACAATGTTAGTCCTTTTTGTGACAATGCTGGGATTTACCGCATGTAGTGATGATGACAAAGTGAGCATATCCACTGTAGGTATTACCACTACTGTAGATACAACTATCGAGGGGCTGCAACTGACCGGTGGAACCTATACTTTTGAAAATGTAAATACATCTGTCAAGACAGACATTACCTATCCGGCTCAGAGTATTGAACTGGCGGACGGGTTGTATAATGTAACTTTCATTGGTAAGGGAACTTACTCACAGAATGGAACTCCGGTGGAAGTCGATGTACAGGGAGTACAACAGAATGTGGCCGTATCTGGAGGGTCGTACAAGCTGGAACTGAAGGTTCATGTACTCAATACAGGTGATCCTGATTTTGTGATTGCCGAGATATTTATTCCCGGAACCTATAATGAAGCAGGTAAGCAATATAATGGCGACCAGTATATACGTATCTATAATAACTCGGATAAAGTTTTGTATGCGGATGGATTGATATTTATGGAATCACAATTCCAAACTACTCAGAAATATCAATCGGTAGATCCGGATATCATGGATGAAGCTATTGCGGTAGGCTCTGTTGTAGCAGTACCGGGCAGTGGAACAGATTATCCGGTACAACCGGGAGAATCCTTTATCCTTTGTGACAATGCGATCAATCATAAAGAGGCTAATCCGAATTCTATAGATTTAAGTAAAGCCAATTTTGAGTGGTATATTGAATCAAAGCAAGATGTGGATAATCCGGCTGTTCCCAATCTGGATGTTTATTATTGTTATTCCAAAACTATCTGGGTGTTGAATAAACAGGGAAATCGCGCTTATGCTATTGGCAGATTACCCAAAAGTATGACTAAAGAAAAGTATATTTCAGACTATGCATACAACTATACGTATATTATGCAAAATGGAACAGCCAGTAAACCGCAAAGCAAATATAAGTTCCCCAATGAATGGGTGATTGATGCTGTAAATGTAGGTGCTTCCAATGAATGGCAGTGGAATGTAACCTCTACCGGGCTGGATATGGGGCATACTTATATCGGTATGAACAATACCGTTGCAGAAAACATCGGAAAGTGCGTAATGCGTAAAGCCGCCTACAAGGATGGTGATCGGGAAGTATTGCAGGATACAAATAACTCTACCGTTGATTTCACACCTGCGGCTACTCCGAGCCTGTTTAACAAATAATTGAATCCGTCTTATTGATATATAAATCTTTATTATTCATGATGCTAATCCGAATTATCATTATGTTGCTGATTGCTTTATTTGTGGAGAGTCGGCAGGAAGCCTTCGGGCAGACTACCGACACACTCTCCCTGTCCGATAAGGTAATCCGTACCGCTTCATTTGCGACTGGATTTCGTGGCGAGATATGGCAGAATCCGGCACTTTATTATTACTATACTCCGTATACATGGACAAGGCTGGACGTAAATGGAGCTTATCATGATAAAGGAAAAGCATCTTTGAAACAGGAAGG
>OCHA01000087.1_pt1 | contig 125224 bp, 97 predicted proteins | sample 1538591 | NCBI WGS metagenome assembly OCHA01 (sample SAMN04571710, study PRJEB22368) | human gut metagenome | biome: human gut; material: stool | host: Homo sapiens | place: Luxembourg | collected 2012-09-06 | reverse complement strand
TCGGTATTTTGCGAAATATGGGCAGTAGGACAAAAGAAAAGTAAGCCATCGTACCTGTCCACCCGGCTCTATCATGCAAGCATAGAATTGTCAAATCTAGTGTGACGTGTGAACTGTTTTAGCAAATCTCAGCGCCAGCTGGCATTTTCTTCTCTGGTGTCATCAGTGCAAGATTTCCGTCTGCATCCTCTGCACACAACAGCATACCTTCAGATAAAACACCTGCAAGTTTTGCCGGCTTTAAGTTTACAAGAACCATAACCTTCTTGCCAACCATTTCTTCTGGTGTGTAGTGAGCTTTGATACCGGAAACAATCTGCTTTACCTGAGATCCTATCTTTACCTGAGAGCACAGAAGCTTTTTGGACTTCTTTACTGCCTCGCAGGAGATAATCTCACCTACCTGGAACTGCATTTTTGAGAAATCTTCGTATGTGATTTCTTCCTTTGGCTCGATGTCGATAACAGCCTCATCTTCTTTTTCATCCTCAGCAGTTTCTTCGGAAGCGTCCTTGGCAGCGGCCTTCTTGGACTCCATAAGTGCATTAACTTCTTCCATCATCTTTTCTGCATCAACACGTGCAAAAAGAATCTGTGGCTGATCTGTTACCTTATTTCCAGATGGGTAGGTGCCCATTGTGGAAACCTGATCCATTGTGCGAAGCGGTGCATTTAAAGAATCAGCAATCTTCTTTGCAGTCTCTGGCATGAATGGCTCAAGTAAGGAAGCACCGATTAAGATGCTGTCGATCAAGTTGTACATAACGGTAGACAGACGTTCTTTCTTTGATTCATCCTTTGCCAGTACCCACGGAGCTGTCTCATCAATATACTTGTTGCAGCGCTTGAACAGAGTAAAGATATCTGTAATTGCATCAGCAACGCGAAGCTTATCCATGCGGGCTGTAACTTTAGAAGCGGTGGAGGTAACAACCTCAAATAAGGATTCATCAACAGGATCGCTTACGCCATAGTTTACGGCAACACCGCCAAAATACTTATTTGTCATAGAAATGGTACGATTTACAAGATTACCGAGTGTATTTGCAAGGTCAGAGTTCATACGCTCAATCATCAGATCCCAAGAGATTACACCATCGTTTTCAAATGGCATCTCATGGAGAACAAAATAACGAACAGCATCAACACCAAAGAAATGAACAAGCTCGTCTGCATAGATTACATTTCCCTTTGACTTACTCATCTTGCCATCGCCCTGAAGCAGCCACGGATGACCAAATACCTGCTTTGGAAGCGGCAGATCAAGAGCCATCAGCATGATCGGCCAGTAGATGGTGTGGAAACGAAGAATATCCTTTCCAATCAGATGAAGGTCAGCCGGCCAATACTTTTCAAACATCGGATCGCTGTTTCCATCAAGATCAAAGCCAAGTCCAGTGATATAGTTGCTAAGTGCATCAATCCATACATAGATAACATGCTTTGGATCGAAGTCTACCGGAATACCCCACTTAAAGGAGGTACGGGAAACGCATAGATCCTGAAGTCCCGGAAGAAGGAAATTGTTCATCATCTCATTCTTTCTGGATTCTGGCTGGATGAAATCTGGATGCTCATTAATATGAGCAATAAGCTTATCTGCATACTTGCTCATACGGAAGAAATAAGCCTCTTCCTTTGCTGGTGTACATGGGCGTCCGCAGTCTGGGCATTTGCCGTCAACTAACTGAGAAGCGGTGAAGAAGGATTCACACGGAGTACAGTACATACCTTCATACTCACTCTTGTAGATATCACCCTTGTCATAAAGCTTCTTGAAAATTTTCTGAACCTGCTTTTCATGGTAGTCGTCAGTAGTACGGATAAATTTATCATAGGATGTGTTCATCAGGTCAAAGGTCTTCTTGATCTCGCCTGCCACCTCATCAACAAACTGCTTTGGTGTTTTTCCAGCCTCAGCAGCTTTCAACTCGATCTTCTGACCATGCTCATCCGTACCTGTCTGAAAGCGCACATCATAGCCCTGCATTCGCTTGAATCTGGCAATGGAATCTGCCAGCACGATCTCGTAGGTGTTTCCAATGTGCGGCTTGCCGGAAGTGTAAGCAATGGCCGTGGTGATGTAATACGGTTTCTTCATGGTGTTTTTCTCACTTTCTGCCGCAGAAGCGGTCTGTTTTTTCACAGTGATGCTATTTGCGCAGCACAAATTTAAAAAGGGCTGGGAAATGCAGCACAGATATAATTTATGATACCACCAGGAACGAAAGATTGCAAGAAAAACGTGAGAAAAGCAATTGTCTGTATTGAAAAATCATGCTATACTGTGATTATAAGTTACCGTGTCGCTTTGTGTCAGGTAAAAGCAACGCAGTAAAGAATTTAGAAAAAGAGAAAGGCTGGATTGTTGTATGAATTCAGAAGATAGAAAAAGGCTTAGAAAGCAGAAGCACAGAATCATGATGATGCGTTTGTGGCTGCCGGTTGTACTGGTAGTTGTCTTGGTTGTCGGATTGACAGCAGGCGGCATTGCAATGTCACTAGGTCAGACAAAGAGCGTGGCAGAGCAGGGCACAAAGGAAGATGGAACAAAGAATGTAGAAACAAAGGAAGCTTCTAATGAGTCAAAAGAAGCAGGCGATGAAAATGGTGAAGCACAGACTGTTGATCAGGCAGGTGCAGACAAACAGCAGTCAGAAGAGGCACAGACTGGAGCAGAAAGTGATAATTCTCAGGCTGGCAATGAGGATTATGACAGCAATCATGCGATAGAGCAGTCTGACTTTGATGAATTTATCACCAATCTGAATGAGGCTGTAGCACAAAACAGCAATTATTTAAAGCGTGAGAGTGAGAATCTTACAAGAACACTTGCGGAGCTGCAGACGTATGACAGAACACATCTGACAGAGGCACAGGCAAAGACATATGATGCATTGCTTGATGCGTTGAATGTTGAGATGGATGGCGAACAGTATGACAGTGTGGCAGCAGCCGCAGCTGATGCTGCACTTTGCAGTGTTGAGGGTGGTGTTGATTACTACAATTATCTGCTGCAAAAGTATAGTGGTGTAGATGGAGCCTGGGGCGATTTCCGTGAGATACTGGCGAATGAAGCAAACGGTAATTATCAGGTTATGAATGACTTAATGGGTGGTGATTCCACACTTCAGGTGGGTGCAGCAAGCTTTACAAAGCAGGCACCAGATGATGCATACGCATATGATACAGTCAGCGCATCTTCAAGCGCGCTTAAGAAAAATCTTGTATGCAATGGCTTTGTAAATGGCTGGACTGAGTTCGGTATTATTCGAGCTTATTTAAACGATGATCGATTAGACGATAATTTAAGAAATTACCTGATTGCATCGACGAGAATGACGTATGCATTGTATGGTGTTGCTGATATTTCAGTACATGCAGGCGGCTGGGGTGAAGCAGAGGTAACAGATCTTTGCACAACTTATTTTGGAGAAGCAGGCGGAAGCAGCTATGGTTCTAGTGTGTATCAGATGGTTTTAAAGAATCCTGGAAAATATGCAGCTGCAGCGATTGACTATTTGCAGATCACAGAGCTTGAGTCAACAATGGCTACCAATCAGGGTGAAAACTATAGTGAAGCTAATCTGTTAGACCTTCTCTTTAATCAGGGACCGGCAAACTTTAGAGTATTAAGAAGCTGGATTGGATTATAAAAAACAAGACCAGGGGGCAAGACCAGGGGGACAGGTACGCGTGGCGTTAAGCCATCGTACCTGTCCCCCTGGTCTTTATTTACACTACTTTTTTGTATTTACTCCTGTAGTGAACTGGAGACATGCCATAATATTTCTTGAAAAGCTTACTAAAATAGTAAACATCATCGTAGCCAACGCTGTTTGAGATGGCTTTTATGCTTTGTCCGTTATCAGATTCAAGCTGAATGCGGGCGCGCTCTAAGCGCATTTTAATCAGATAGTTGATTGGAGCTTCACCAGTCTCTTCTTTGAAAATTTTTGATATGTAAGCAGAGCTTAGATACATATTCCGGGCAATCAGATCAAGTGAAATCTTTTCAGCATAATGACTGCTCAGATATTGGCGGATCTCGCTCACCACATATGTTTTATGGTGTGTCTCAAAAGTGACAGGAGAACAGCTTTGTTTTGGCGGAACAGTGATCTGACGGATGATTGTCATAAGAAGCTGTGTCAAATATGCCTTTTGCATAAAGTACTGACCGACCTGATTGCTGTAGCGCTCAGATATCATACGAAGACACAGATTTGTGATATCCTGACGGACAAGACCGTCCGTGTGAAGCACAGATGAGCCGCCAGGAAAATCAAGACGGTTTGGTTCCATTCCCTTAAAGTGAAAGTTTGAAAATGAAGTAAAGAATAAAATTGCAGGGTTATCATGCACTGTCGGCAGTGTACGGTGCGGCATGTGCGACGGTACACAGACAATATCACCGGCTGTAAGTGGAGTGGTAGTTCCATCCATCCAGATTGCCAGATCACCAGATAACACTATAAAGAGTTCGGGTGCATCATGCGTATGAGAAAAATTCGATTCTGTCACCGTGCGCTTACCGGCGAAATATAAAGTTGGATTTAAGTCAGAGTAAGTAATGTCGTACGTATCACACACAGTAAAGTAAACCTCCTTAAAAATAAAAATGCCTAAAAACGATAAAGCTTGATTTGATTATTATACATCAATTTTCAAGAAAAGTACATTTTATTTTAAAAATATTAGAGTAACATGAAGGCACAAACTACAAAAAGGAGGAGAGAAATATGGGATACATACGCTGGTTTTTATCTTTTTTAAAAAAATACCGCGTAAGAATGATCGTAGGCTTGATCTTAGTGTTTATCACATCACTGCTTGTTTTGATCAACCCACAGATTTCTGGTATGATTGTGGATGAAGTTATTGAGGGACAGCATTATGAAAAGCTTGGTATTTTGCTGCTTATTATGATTGGAGTGACGCTTGTTCGATCGCTGCTGCGCTTCACATTTTTAATGTGTTTTGAGTCATCCAGTCAGGGACTTGTCTACGACATGAGGGAAGAAGCATATCGTAAGCTGATGAAGGAAGATTTTAACTTCTTCAACAAAAACCGCACAGGAGACCTTATGTCCAGACAGACAGGAGATATGGATGCAGTGCGTCACATGGTTTCTCATGTTATTTATTTTAGCTTTGAGAATATCCTTGTATTTTTGATGGCACTTGTGATGATCTTTTCTGTTAATGTTAAAATGGCACTTTGTATGCTGATTGTACTTCCGTTTACATTGGCAGTGACACTGAGCCAGAGACGTCATATTAAGCCGGCCTTTGACAGGGTGCGTGACTGTTTCTCTAGTTTGAATGCATTTGCACAGGAGACAATCGCAGGAAACCGTGTTGTAAAGGCATTTGCAAAGGAAGATTATGAGCTTGAAAAGTTCGACCACGAGAATGATGGATATCGTGATGCACAGTTAAATGCCGCATCGATCTGGATGAAATATATTCCGATGTTTGAGATTCTTTCTCAGTGTCTGACTATTATCCTTATGATCATGGGTGGTTTTATGGTAATTGACGGAGAGATGACTATAGGAAACATGGTAACTGTTAACGGTTATTTATGGATGCTTAACAGTCCGCTTCGTCAGGCAGGATGGATCATCAATGATTTGCAGCGCTTTCTTACCGCAATTGAAAAAATCTATAAGGTTTATACAACTGAGCCAGATATCAAGCAGCCAGAGCATGTTGTAGAAAAGAGAAAGCTAAAGGGCAGTGTTACCTTTGATCACGTAAATTATTATACAAATGATGATACTGTGTTAAAGGATATCAGTTTTCACGTAGAGCCAGGTCAGACAGTTGGTATCATTGGTGCGACTGGTTCTGGAAAGTCATCACTTGTCAATTTGATTTGCCGTTTTTATGATGTGAATCAGGGACGCGTGCTTGTCGATGATATTGATGTTAGAAATTTGAATCTCCAGACGCTTCGCGGAAATATTGGAATTGCGATGCAGGATGTATTTTTGTTCTCAGATACAATCGAGGGAAATATCGCTTATGGAAATCCAGACTGTACATTTGAGCAGGTGCAGGCAGCGGCAAAGATTGCAAATGCTGACGAATTTATCAGGGAGATGCCAGAAGGATATGATACGATTATTGGTGAGCGCGGTGTAGGTCTGTCTGGTGGACAGAAACAGCGAATTTCGCTTGCACGTGCAATTTTAAAGGATCCATCAATAATTATTCTTGACGACACAACCTCTGCAATTGATATGGAAACGGAGAGCCTGATTCAGAACGAATTAAAGAAAATTTCAGATGAGCGCACCGTGTTTATTATTGCGCACCGTATTTCTTCTATTATACATGCGGATCAGATTCTTGTCCTTGATAATGGCCGTCTTGTCGAGAGAGGAACACATGAACAGCTGCTTGCTAAAAAGGGTTATTATTCAACCGTATTTCATCATCAATATGGTGAGTTTGACCGCTTTAAGAAGGTGCGCGCAGAAAAAGGAAGGGGTGAGGCATAATGGCACGCAATAAATATGACGTGGATGAGACACTCGAAACTAAATTTGACATGAAGCAGATTAAGCGATTATTTAGTTATGTAGGCCGTTATCGAAAAAAGCTGATTATGACAATAATGCTTATGCTGTTTTCCTCAGCGCTTGGCATGGTTATTCCTGTGCTGATGCAGCGCGTAATGGATATTTACATTCCGAATCACGACAAAAAGGGAATCCTTTTGATGGCGGCGCTTGCAGCTTTGATAATTTTGGCAACAGCTTACATACTTCGTATCAAGATTAAGTGGACATCTCAGATTGGTCAGGGCATCATTCATGAGCTAAGAAGAGAATTGTTTATTCATCTGGAGGAGCTGCCATTTTCTTATTATGACAGCCGTCCGCATGGAAAGATTCAGGTGCGTATTGTCAACTATGTAAATAACATAAGTGATCTTCTGTCAAACGGTATCGTAAATACCATCACAGACTGCTGTTCATTATTTTTTATTGTAGGCTTTATGTTTTATTATAGTGTGCCGCTTACTTTGATTTGTATGTGTGGTCTTCCTATTCTTATTGCAATTGTGCTTTTTGTAAAGAAAAAGCAGCGCCGCGGATGGCAGCTTGCAAGCAATAAGCAGTCAAATTTGAATGCCTATATTGCAGAGAGCATCAATGGTGTGCGTGTTACACAGGCATTTGTAAGAGAAGATAAGAATCTTGGCATATTCAATAATTTAAGCGGAAGCTATCGAAAGGCATGGATGAGCGTTATCAAGTATAACTTTATGATTGGACCGACTGTTCAGTTTATATCAATCCTTGCGACGGCAGCTGTATATTGGGTTGGTATTCACTGGATTATGGGCGGAAATGATATAATTAGTGTCGGTGCTCTGACGGCACTTACAATTTATATCAGCCAGTTCTGGAATCCGATCAATACGCTGGCTTCCTTTTATAACTCACTCTTGACGGCAATCTCATATCTGGAGCGTATTTTTGAGACTATTGATGAGCCAGTTAACGTAAAGGATGCTCCTGGCGCCGTGGAAATGCCTCCGATTAAGGGTGAGGTAGAGTTCTCTCATGTTGTATTTTCTTATGAGCCAGGTGTGCGTATCTTAAATGATGTAAATTTTAAGGCAAACATAGGAGATAGTTTTGCAATCGTAGGTCCGACAGGAGCAGGAAAATCAACAATTGTAAATCTTATCAGCCGCTTCTACAATATTGATTCTGGAAAGATTTTAATTGATGGAATTGATATTAACAGTGTTACGATCAAATCACTGAGAAAACAGATGGGCGTTATGATGCAGGACAGCTTTATTTTCTCAGGAACAATAATGGATAACATCCGATATGGAAACAGGGAAGCAAGCGATGAAGATGTAATAAGAGCAGCGAAGACAGTTTGTGCGCATGACTTTATTATGAGTATGGAAAATGGCTACCAGACTCAGGTAAATGAGCGCGGAAGCCGTCTGTCGGCAGGCCAAAGACAACTTATTTCCTTCGCGAGAGCGCTGCTTGCCGATCCTAAAATTTTGATTCTCGATGAGGCAACATCAAGCATAGATACAGAGACAGAGTTACTTTTACAGCAGGGTCTTCAGGAATTATTAAAGGGCAGAACTTCCTTTATCATTGCCCATCGTCTGTCAACTATTAAAAGCTCAAGCTGTATCATGTATATTGACCAGGGAAATATCTTGGAGAAGGGTACGCATGATGAGCTGATGGCAAAGGATGGCTATTATAAGGAATTGTATATGAGTCAATATGCGTTTTTGGAAAAAATGTGATATCATACTTTGGTATGATTTACATTTTTTAGAAGTTCTCTATAATGAAAAGTACAGTAAAAACAAAAAATAACTAGTACTAGTTAATTTGATTGGAGGATTTCTTTATGAAGATGAGAAGAACGTTAGCAACGATGATGAGTGGTATTCTTGCAATGAGCCCGGCAGGTGTGATCTTTGCTGACGAGTCTGTAGAGACACCTGTAACTTATGGCGATATGATTTCACTTTCACTTACACAGGGTGGAGAAACATTAAGCGCTGACATCACAGCTGTTTATAATGAAAGCGGAGACAGCTCCTTTTCTGTATCAGTGACTCTCCCAGCATCAATGATGGGCACAGAAGAGCCTGTTGTGTATGGTTTTGATGATGTGCTTCGTGTATGTGGTGAGGATGTTTATTTAAATGTAGAAGAGATTGTAAACATATATAGTGAGATTACAGCAGATGACAGTATGACTGAGCTGCTTTCTATGGTAGGAATTACAGAGTCTTGGCTTGCAATCCCTGTTCCGACAGCATCAGATGATGGTCAGCTTGATACTATTTTGACAGCAATTACTGATAATTTGGCAGATTTAGAGACTGTTGAAACTGATACTGGTGTTCAGATCGCAATTAATAATGATGCTCTTCTTACAATCGCGCAGAGTATTGATGAGGCAATGGCATCTGTAGAAGGAACAGATGGTGAATCCGCAGAAGAGGGTGTAGAGGGACTTGAATTTGTTTCTGATTACATACTGGCAGCAGCAGAAGGCTTTAGAGAAGCTGATCCGGAGCTTTCAGAGGAAGATAGTGTTGCACTTGTTTCAGAAGTGATAAATGCGTTATTTGCTGGTGTTGAGGAAGAGTTCTCTATGGGAGCAGATGAGTCATCTGATATTTCATTTGCTGAGCTTCTTTCATCAGCATTAGAGTATGCCGCTTTTGAGGGTACACTTTCTATTGATTCCGCAGATGGCGTATCTTCAGTACTGCTTGATCTTTCAGCAACGGCAGAAGGTGAGGATGCGATTGGTGTTCAGCTTGGTATTGCTTCCATTACTGATGGAGAATTTGTCGAGTTTACATCACCAGAAAGCTTTGTATCACTTCGCGATGTTGTGAAAAATGTTGCTTCGCTGTACTACACCAGCATTGCATCTTATGAGGAGCCTTCCGAGGAAGTTTCCACTGAGATTGTAGAATAATTACGCTGGTTTTCCATATTCGACACACACCCAGAAGGCTGATTCGCGAAAGTGGATCAGCCTTTTTATCATTTTTAATACTTTAGGATGATTTACTTTTTTTATAAAAGCGGTATAATTTAAATTAAAGTTGGCTAAAAAGTCGTATTTTATTTATAAAAACCGTAACTATTAACTAAAAAGAGAGGAGGATTCTGTGGATAGATATGTGATTATAAAAAAGACAATAAAAACTAAATTTGATGAGTTTATGGATCATGGACGCATTTTGTACTTTGGTGCACCATGTGGGTTTGGAAAAAGCACGGTGGCTTTTGAACTTCTGCGTGGAAAAAAATTTGAACTGATAAGTGGCTTGGAGACAGATGGAATACTGCCAGAGATCAAATTAAATCGCGACATTGTGGTGATTGATGATCTTCAGCAATTTCAGGAGGATGAAGATTTACAAAAATTAAATGAATTAATTCGTGATAATCCGCAAAAAAAATTTGTGCTGCTGTCGCGCGTGGTGTGCCAGGTGTGTTTAGGGCATTTCAGTATACTGGTGATATGATGGTTATTGGTGTGAGAGATCTTTTATTTGACAGAGATGATATTCGGAAGATGCTTTTTGAATATAATATTAAGCTGACAGACAGTGAAATTAATGAAATGCTTAAAGAGTCAATAGGATATCCTTTAGGTGTTGTTGTTACACTTCAATGTATCAATCATGCGGATAGTCAGCGTGTATTTAATTCAGATATTGTAAAGGAAGCATATCATGAGGTGTTTCTTTACTTTGAAGCGGCAATTTACCATCGCTTTGATTTGCCAATACGCCGTCTTCTGCTTGAATTGGCGTCATTTGATAATTTTGATTATGAGCTAGCGAGAATGGTCAGCGGTGATCCTAGTACCAGCGAACTGTTAGACTGGATTCAGAAAAATACAACAATGCTTCTTTATGATGGGATTCGTCAATTTCGTTTCTGGCCGCAATTTCGTGATTTCCTTTTATGGGAGCTTGAGCGCAAATATAGTTCGCAAAAGAAAAATGCAGTGCTTGTGAGAGGCGGCATGTATTATGAGTTAAATGGAGATTATGAAAAGGCGCTTGATTGTTACAGCAGAGGAAAAGATCACTCAAAGGTGTCGGAAATTTTGATCCGAAACGGAGAGAGTCATCCTGGAATGGGACATTATAGTGAGATGGAAAAATATTACCGCAGTTTGCCGGAGTCAGAAATCTTAGAATCACCGTCACTGATGCAGGGAATGAGTATGCTATGTGCGCTTAGCACAGATTATGAGAATTCGGAGCGCTGGTATCATGAGCTGGAACAATTTGCAGCAAAGTGTAAAAAGCAGGATGGTGTGCTTCGTCAGATCAAAAGTCGAATTGCATGGCTGGATATTTCACTTCCTCAGAGAAATACTGACAAAATGATTCAGATTATTCCATCTGTTTTTCGGTTGATTACTAATAGAGAAGTGAAGCTTCCGCCATTTTCCGTGACGAGCACGCTTCCAAGTATTATGAATGGAGGCAAGGATTTTTCACCATGGAGCAAAAATGATGATCTTCTTTATAAGACAATGCGCATTCCAGTAGAGGCTGTTTTGGGAAAGGACGGAGTAGGTCTGGCAGACTGTGCAATTGCAGAGAGTAAATTTGAAAAGGGCGAGGATATTTCTGGGCGTATTCTTTTGCTTGTTTCTCAGCTTGGAGAGGTGCAAAAAAAGGGAACTCCGGATATTGAGTTTGCAATGGTTGGTTTATTGGCGCGCAGCCAGATTGCATTAGGACGTGCAGAGGATGCGCTTCGAACAGTACAGATGGCTCGAGAGCGTTTTGAGGAAAATGGTCATACGCGTTTCTTCCATAATATGGATGCAGTAATCTGCCGTATTTGGCTTCATATGGATGATTTTGAGCGTGTGCAGGTTTGGTATCGTGAGCAAGCACCGAAGGATCCGCTTCATTTAAATGTTTTAAAGCGTTATCAATATCTTACACAAGCGATGGCAGAGCTTGCACTCGGAATGCCAGATGCAGCACTTTTGACACTCGCACCATTGGAGTCATATTGTAAGGACTGTTCAAGGTATATAGATGGGATTCATATTAATGTGCTAGAGGCGATTGCATTGTACAGAAAAAAGGATTCACTTTGGAAGGAAAAATTAAATTCAGCGCTTGATGCGGCGCAGGAGTTTGGTTTTATACGAACTATAAGTGTATATGGAGCCGCAGTGCTTTCACTGCTTGAACAGACAGAGTATAAAAATGATGATGAATGGTTTGCGCGGCTGATAAAAGATGTAAGAGTAGAGGCATCATTTTATCCTGATTTTTTGCAGCCGCATCTGTCAATGGAAAATGAACTTACAGCAACAGAGCTTCAGATTCTTCGTCTTATCTGTGCAGACAAAAGCAATGCACAGATTGGGCAAATTATGGATATAAAGCTTCCAACTGTTAAAACACATGTGAGCCATATTTTGACAAAGCTTGATGTAAGCCGAAGAAGCGAAGCAAAGACGGCAGCAAAACGGTTATGGCTGATTCCGGATGATAAAAATTAGTGCCAGCGCTCGACAAAATTTCGTTTTAAAATAAGAAATTCTTCAAGCTGCTTTAAAATATAGAAAAGAACAGCTCGGCTTTCAAACTCCTCGCGTTTTGTGGGGAGTTTTTCATTTTTCATGGAAAGAATCAATTCATGAAGTGTATCAAGAAGTGATTTCACATCATTTGTTTTTGCATATTCCTGGCTGATTCTTTCAAAAAAATCAGCTATGATTGGAGCCTGGTCTGGAAGATATGCAATCATTTGAATGCTGTTATATATTTGACGAAGCACTTGACTTTGAAAATCGCGCATTTGTACATAGTCAAGTTCGGCGCAGGACGGTGTGCCAAGTGTGTTATCCATGTTTGTGAGTGCAAGGCTTTTTGCAGCAGTAAGCTGTTTGTCAAGCAAAAGAAAGCAGGAACCATCGTAGTTTGTACGATCTAGTGTTCTGATACGTTCTGCCATTCTTTTAATAATGGAACGAATGGACTCATCTGCTTCTGCCATTTTATCTTTCCATTCATTTTCCTTTGGACGAAGACTAAGATTAAGAAGGACTCCAATGCCAGCACCGATTAAAAACAGACTTATCTCATTTGCAATCATTGGAATATTCATTGTTTTTTCAGCTAAAAAATGTGTAATGAGAACAGAGTCCATGGCGATTGCTGATGACCACTTCATTGTGAGGCAAAGTGTTGTGAATACTAACAGATAGATGCCAAAAGCTGCTGTTGTATAGCCGAAAAAATTATAACATAAAAAGGAAACTAACAGTGCACAGCAAAAGGCTTCGCCTCTTGCAAGTGCAGTCTGTATGGTTTCCTTTTTTGTATTTTGAATGCTTAAAATTGTGATAATGCCAGCTGTAGCGCTGTACTTTAAGTTTAGACAGGAGGCAAAAAGAATGGCTAAAATTGCGCCGGCAGTGATTTTAACTGATTTTAAAATGAGTGCATTATAATTTCGATTCATAATTGCCTCCCTAAAATTTTAATTTTTTTCTTTTACTATTTTTGCAGCAATCAGGCAAAGTGCGATTGTAAGCAGCATATCAGGCAGTGTATTTCCGCACACGATATCTATACGCATAAGAATACGGTACATGATAAAACCAATCAGCCATATAAACAAATTACGCCACTGAAACGGTTTATCAGTAGATTTTCTCTTTAAAATGTAGAAGTCTGCAATCTGAATAGCAATCATCGGAGCAAAAACAGATCCGATCAGATAGAGGAAATTAGTGATATCATCCATCGGGTATACAATAGCCGCGATAGTTCCGATAATAGTTATGGCAATAGCTACATAATTTCCCTTTATTCCGGATACAATAGATTCACTTGAAATACCTGCTGAGTAGGCATCAAGAAATGTTGTTGTTACAGTAGAAAATACAACAATCAGAAGACCAGCAGCGCCAAGTCCGGCTTTTACCATAATCTGAGCAATGTCGCTCTCACCAGTAAAAATAGAAGCGCCCATACCGATCAGATACATAAAGCAGCTTACGATACCATATACAATCGCGCTGACAGCAGTTGCTTTAACAGGCTGTTTTGCTTCGCGTGTGTAGTCACTGATAAGCGGAAGCCAAGAAAGAGGCATTGCGACAGCAAGTTCTACAGCAGCGCCAAATGACATTGCTTCATCTTGAACTACGGAGGCAGTCCCGTTAAAGAAAATTACTTTTGCTAAAATAAGTGTCAGAATAAAGAGGGCAGCCATTGCGACTGTATTGAATTTTCCAAGATTGGTGATTCCAATCAGGATCCAGACAATAATTAAAACACCAATCAAAAGGCACCAGATCCACTGACCAGCCTGGAAAATTCCCTGTGCAGCCAGTGCACCGTCATAAATCATAATTGCAGTCCATCCGGCAAGCTGAAGTACATTTAAAATTGCAAATAGCTGACCACCATGAATGCCGAAACTGTCTTTTACTGTTTCCATTGCGCTTTTTCTAAGTCTTCCGCCAATAACACCTGATAAAAATAATAAAACACATCCAATTACATGACCAATTAAAATTGCAGCGAGACCCTTTGCCATGCCAAGAGGAGCGAAGTAGGTACCTGTCAGAATTTCTGCAATCGAAACACCGGCACCAAACCAGATTAACCCATTTTCAAACAGAGAAGTTTTCTTTTCCATAATTAGATGTCAGCCTCCTTTGTGTAAATATTATCGATTGCAAAGCCGTGATCCATAGGACCGCTTCCTTTTCCAAGGTCAAGCATTGCAGATAATGCGCCAGAGATATAGTCCTTTGCGCGGCATACAGATGTCTCGAGATCAAATCCCTTTGCAAGATTTGATGCGATTGCGGAGGACAATGTGCATCCAGTGCCATGTGTATTAGGATTTTGAATACGCTTTCCGTAAAACCAGCGATAAGTATTGTTTGCATATAAGAGATCGTTGGCATCATTTATGGTGTGGCCACCCTTGCATAAAACTGCGCAGTTGTATGTTTCTGAAATCATCTTCGCTGCATCAATCATTTCCTCGGCATTAGAGATGGTTCGTCCAGTCAGAACCTCGGCCTCTGGAATATTTGGCGTAAGCACATTAGCAAGTGAAAATAATTCCTGCTTTAGCGTATCAATGGTATCGTCGCTGATAAGCTTTGCGCCGCTTGTAGCCACCATAACAGGATCTACAACAATGTTTTTGGCATTGTATTGGCGAAGCTTTGATGCAATTATGCGGATCAGATCACTTTCTGAAACCATGCCAATTTTTACAGCATCTGGATAAATGTCAGTAAAAACTGCGTCAAGCTCTTCTCCTAAAAATTTAGAATCTGCATTTAAAATAGAAGTCACGCCGGTTGTATTTTGTGCAGTCAAAGCAGTGATGGCGCTCATAGCGTATACGCCATTTGCCATCATTGTTTTGATATCTGCCTGAATGCCGGCGCCTCCGCAGGAGTCACTTCCTGCGATCGTTAATGCTGTTTTCATAATAAAATTCTCCTTTTTCATTAACGTTTTGTAGTGCGATCTGAGGTGGTGCCCCCAACAGACCGCATAATAGTGTTAATCGATTATTTTTCTAACTGCCATTTTAAGGTTCGCAGCTGCATCCTTTATATTTTTTTGACCATAAATGGCACTGATAACGGCAATTCCGCAGATGCCGCTGCCAGATAATTCTGCCACATTGTCTTTTGTAATGCCGCCGATTGCAATGACGGGAATGGAGACTGCCTGACAGATAGCTTTTAATGTCTCATAGGAGACCTCTGTTGCATCATCCTTGGAACTGGTAGGAAAAACAGCGCCAACACCAAGATAATCAGCTCCGCGTTTTTCTGCCAGAACTGCCTGCTCAACTGTCTGCGCTGACACGCCGATAATTTTGTCAGGGCCAAGCTTGGCACGCACATCGCCAGCTTCCATATCGCTTTGTCCGACATGCACGCCGTCAGCATCCATTTCAAGTGCTATATCAACGTTGTCATTAATCACAAAAGGAACATTGTATGCTTTGCAAAGCATCTTTAAATCTTTTGCTTCCTCAAGAAAATGAGCCTGGTCTAAATGCTTTTCGCGAAGCTGTACAAATGTAACGCCGCCGTCAAGACTTTCCTTAACGACATCGTGAAGAGTTCGCTCGCCAAGCCAGTAGCGATCAGTGACAGCATATAAAAGAAGGTCTTTATCAGCGCACTTCATATTTAGCTCCCTTCTCTAATGAATCACCGTCCATGTTGTAAATAGCATCAATAATGCGGTTTCTGTAAGTTGAGTTGCCATCGCCGTCTTTCATGTGGCTGTAGCCGATCTCACCTGCAAGACCCATTGCGCAGACAGCAGCAGCAGCGGCGTCAAGCTGATTAGATGGATTAGCAGCGACAAAGGCGGTCATAAGACCAGAAAGCTGACAGCCAGTTCCGGTAATCTGTCCCATCTCTGGACGGCCATTTCTAATCACGTAGCAGCGTGTACCATCGCTGACAAGATCAATAGCACCGGTAACAGCGATAATTGCTTTGCTTTGCGCAGCGAATTTTTTAACAAATAGAATAGCCTCATCCAAGGTATCATCTGTGACTTTATCAGTAACATCAGCGTCAACACCCTTTGTTGTGCCATTTCCATTGGCAAGTGTCTTGATTTCGGAGATGTTTCCGCGGATTACAGTCAGCTGCAATTGTTCCATAAGACCAACGGCAGTATTTGTGCGAAGTGCAGAAGCACCGGCACCTACTGGATCTAAAAGGATAGGATGACCAAGTTCGTTTGCTCTTTTTCCAGCCAGATACATTGCTTCAATGCTGGATTTATGCAGCGTACCAATGTTGATGTTTAAGCTGCTGCATATGGAGGTAATGTCCGTAACATCATCTGGTTCATCGGACATGATTGGGCTTGCACCGCATGCCAAAATGATATTGGCTACATCATTGACAGTCACATAGTTTGTGATGTTGTGTACAAGCGGTACTGATTTTCTTACGTTGTCGAAACATTCTTTCAGCATATTCTCGCTCCTTTTTATAAGGAATAGCAGAAAAAATTCCACTATACCAAAAATGCGGATATGCCTGTAAAAGACATATCCGCATGTTTTTTTTGTACAAGAAAAACACGTATATTATATCCCTACGTTGGCATTATCCAAATCAGGTTATGGGTCAAGACGCATTTCGTCTACTCTCAGCCTGCAAAACGGCAAGCTCCCCGTTACGGGTTTTATTATATTCTTGTATTGCAAAAAATGCAAGTATAAATTTTTGAATTGTAATTATCTAGTTACAATTTCAACAGGAACATTTAAGATCTTTGCTACCTTCAAGATGGTATCAATATGTCTTCCAGTTGCTGCTGCCATATGATGAGTTGGGCCAGCCTCGCTCCAACGATTTACAAATTCTCTTGCACCGCAGGTGAAGCGTGTTCTCATGTTTGTATCACCAAAGGAAAGGATCGGTCCGTCCTCATTTACACCTTCTGCTACAACAAACTTGAAGTGACCATCAGCATCTTGTGTGATTGCCAGGTAGGTAACAGGACCAGTATATGGATAGAACTGTGTCAGATAGCCGCCGCCTGTCTTTCCGTGGAATACCTTAACGATCTTCATGGTTGGCTTCTTTGCAGAGATATCAGCATCGCCGCTTCCAGAGTGACCAATGATACAGATGTCATCGTTAAAGTCGATGGAGTACATTTCAGAAAGCTGTCCTGTTCCAGAAATTGTTTTTAAGATACTCATTGCCATGGCAACCTTCATGTCACCCTCTACGGCACATGCAGTTCCCTGCTTGATTAACATAGAGAATGCAGGAATAAGCATACTGTCAAGAACACCAGCCTTGCCCTGTGCAAATCCGTCATAGTGAGATGCGATCAGTCCAAGGTGCTCATCCTTAACCCACTTCTCGAAAGCAACAACATATTTTGCCATATCCCAAACCTTCTCAATGGTGCCGCCGCCCTCAATCTCGAAGGTATCCAGAATGTCCTGAGCCTTTGCGCGGATAGCATCCTCGTCAGTAATATCATCTGCGATAGCCCACATTTTTTCCCAGTCAAACTGCTTTGTGTATAAGAACATTCTGTTATACAGATTTGTCTCATCAATGTAAAGATCCATCATACCAGGATATGGTCTTCCAATCTGTGCAATATTTGTGTCACGGAATCTTCTTCTTACCTGAGCTGCTTTACACCAGTCTTCGATTTCTGCCTGAACACCAGGATCACCACCCTCAACAACACCAGTGATAACAGCATGTCGTTTTCCAGCTCTTTCAAGGTCTGCAACTGCCTCACCTACAGCGCCGCATGCATAGCCTTCACCGAGCCAGGATGCGATATCGGTATGCTCATAATCTAATGCCTTTAACTTCTGAACATTTACTAAAACAACCGGAACATCAAGATCACGGATTGCTGGAAGCATGTTGTAGGAGGTAGCGTAGGTCAGCATCTGGAGAAATACCAGATCAACATCTGCTGCACGGAACTTATCTCCGGCTTCCATAGCCTGCTCCTTTGTGGTAACCATTCCGCCGTCAATAACCTCTACGGTATCTGGAAGAGTTTTTTTGAATGCTGCATACTGTGACTCGAACTCCGGTACTAATGATGGGAACTGCGGAAGGTATGCGCCTAATGCGATAGAAAATACACCGACTCTCGCTTTTGTGTTTACTAACATAATGAAACCTCCATTCATTTGTTTTTATTATTTGGCCTGCCGATTTTTGCCAGTCTCAAATTACAGCATTATTATACAAAAGTCATGTGTAAAAAACAATCACTTTTGGCACATTTATCACCTTATTCCGACCCTTTTATAAGAATGATTTCTTCTAATTTTCAGCGGTTGACAAGGACACTTAACAAATGCTAGAATAACGTTGAAATGTAAGGGAAAGTAATAGATAAGGAAAGAGATTTATGAGAGATTTGTACGATATTCACTGCCATATTCTGCCAGGGGTGGACGATGGAGCGAAGGATATGGACATGGCCCTTTCAATGATTGAAAAGGAAATAGACGCTGGTGTTGAGACAATTATTTTGACACCACATTTTCGAAAAGAAATGTTTGAACCTGATATGGAGGATATTTGGAGCGCGTATGATACGCTTGTTGATGAAACAAGAAATAGGAATATCCGTCTGTATTTGGGCTGTGAATTTCATGCCAATATGGAGATGGTGGAGACATTAGATAGAGATCTTCGTCCAACACTTGCAGATTCACGCTATGTACTTACTGAGTTTTCAAGCAGCAGTACAAGAGCTTTTATAAAAGAGAGAGCTGATGCTCTTTTGACAGCAGGCTATTATCCGATTATTGCCCATATTGAGCGTTATCGTGCGCTGAGAAAAGATTTTGATTTTATCGCAGATCTTATCGAAATGGGGTGCGAGATGCAGGTCAATGCAGATGCTGTGATTGGAAGAAATGGACTTGGTGCACAGCGTTTTTGTAAAAAGCTAATGCAGGAGGATATGCTTCATTATGTTGCAAGCGATGCCCACAATTTGAGGGGACGTGCCTCTCATATGGGGGAGTGCTGTGAATATTTGAAGAAGCATATGGGGCGACTTTACACAAGTCGTATTATGAGAGATAATCCAAGTAAAATTGTTGAAACTTTGAGATAGCCATTTTATTTGTAGGAAGCAACGAAAACAGGTTGAAATTTTATAAATGATAGAGTAGAATACAAAATGAAAATGGAAACTATAGTTACATTAATAGATTGGAGAGAGCATGACAATAAAAGAGTGCTATGAGGCAATGGGTGGAGATTATGAAGACGTTCTCAAGCGCCTCATGAACGAAGCAAGAATACAAAAATTTGCATTAATGTTTAAGAAGGATCCAAGCATGAGTCAGTTAACACAGGCGATGGATGCAGGTGATATGGAGCAGGCAAAGGTTATGTGGCCAGATGTGCAGGCATGCTATGCACGCGTGGAGAATGCATTAAATCAGCTGGAACAGTGAAAAGCTGATGAATTTGCAGAAATTACAAAATAAGGATAATCAGAAAGGAATCAGAGGATGATATGTCCAAAATGTGGTGCGAAGCTTGAGGAAGGAACCAGAGTATGCCCGATTTGTGGCAAGAGTCTGGTGGCTACTAGCGTAGGCACTGTTTTTAAGCGCAGAGATTTACAGGAGTATGATGAGCTGTCATCAGATGAGTACGATGATAGTGATTATCAGGATGATGGTTCTTACGAGGAGGAACAGTATGATGATACTTATCAGGATGATGAGTACGATGATGGTTCTTACGAGGAAGAACAGTATGATGATGGATATGAGGCGGAAAGTGGTCCATATGATAATGAAAATAATGAAGCCTATTTTTCAGACCAATCAGATGAGAAGCCGGTAAAGAAAAAGTCGATTGCAAATAAAATCCTTGGAGGAATGATTTTAATTTGTCTTGTTGGTATTGTGGTTGTGGGCATTGCGACAGCAAAGATGCTTACTGCAACAAAGCAGGATAAAAAGAAGCTTCCACAGACAATTGTTCAGACAACTGAGGAGCAGACAAGCACTGCGCAGGAGACAACAGAGCAAGAGACTTCTACAGAGGAAGAGACAAGTACAGAAAAGGAAACTTCTTCTGAGGCAGAAACAAGTACTGAGGCAGAAACAACAGAAGAAAAAACGACTGAAGAAAAAACAAAGGCAACTACTGCAGAGGAGACAACGACAACTACAACAGTAGTACAAACACAGCCATCTACGTCACCGGCACCGACGCAGCCGACACAGCCAAAGCCGCAGCCGACACAGCCAAAGCCGCAGCCGACGCAGCCAAAGCCGGCACCGACGCAGCCAACGCAGCCAAAGCCGGCACCGACGCAGCCGACACAGCCAAAGCCGGCACCAACGCAGCCAACAGAGCCAGATACACCAGCGCAGCCAGATACAGTGCCGACAGAGCCAGATACACCGGCTCAGCCAGATACACCGGCTCAGCCAGATACACCGGCCCAGCCAGATACACCAGCTCAGCCAGATACACCGGCTCAGCCAGATACACCGGCTCAGCCAGATACACCAGCTCAGCCAGATACGCCGGCTCAGCCAGATACACCAGCAGCTGATGTGCAGGAAGCACCGGCAGCAGAGATTGCAGAGACAATCGAATAAATTTTTCGGATTGTAACAGAGAGGAATATAAAATGATTTTTGATACTCATGCGCATTATGATGATGATGCATTTGATGAGGATCGCGATACATTGCTGGGGGAGATTTTCTCCTCCGGCATTTGTTGTATCACGGACGTTGGTGCGTCTGTAAAATCCTCAAAAAGTGCGGTTGCTCTTTCAAAAAAGTGGCCGCAGATATATGCTGCCGTTGGTGTTCATCCAGACAGCACAGCTGATATGACAGAGGAAGATATTGAGACGCTGCGAAGCCTTGCACAGGAAAAAAAGGTAGTGGCAATTGGTGAGATCGGACTTGATTATTATTGGGACAACTCACCGAGAGAAGTTCAGAAGAAATGGTTTGAACGCCAGCTTGAACTTGCAAGAGAGGTTGATCTGCCGGTTATTATACACAGCAGAGAAGCAGCAAAGGACACTATGGATATAATGAGAGAGGCTGCTAAGGCAGGAAATACTGGCGTAATTCATTGCTATTCTTATGCAGCGCCTATGGCAAAGGAGTATATTTCAATGGGATTTTTCATTGGAATAGGAGGCGTGCTTACCTTTAAAAATGCCAGGGTAATTAAAGAGGTGGCATCAGAAATTCCGCTTTCTTCGATTGTGCTTGAGACAGATAGTCCATATCTGGCACCTGTGCCATATCGCGGAAAACGTAATAATTCAATGTATTTAAAAGAAGTAGTAAAGCAACTGGCACAGATCAAGCAGGTGTCTGAGGAAACTGTTATTACGACAACGCTTGCAAATGCCAAAAGACTGTACCGATTGGAGGAAAACTGTGGCTGAATTAGGAAATCCAAAGAATACAATAGAGGTATTACAGAAATACCAGTTTCATTTTGCAAAGAAATTTGGTCAGAACTTTCTGATTGATACGCATGTGCTTGATAAGATTGTGCGTGCAGCAGAGATCACCCCAGAGGATTATGTACTTGAGATTGGACCGGGAATTGGAACACTGACCCAATATCTGTGCGAATCTGCAAAACATGTATTTGCAGTTGAAATCGATGACAATCTGATTCCGATTTTACAGGAAACGCTGTCTCCATATGATAATGTTACGGTTATTCATAATGATGTTCTTAAGCTTGATATTAACAAGCTCGTGGAAGAAAAGTGTGAGGGAAAACGCATCAAGGTAGTTGCAAATCTTCCGTATTATATTACTACACCAATTTTAATGGGATTATTTGAGAGTCATGTACCTATGGAGAGTGTGACTGTTATGGTACAAAAGGAGGTCGCACAGCGTATGCAGGCACTTCCTGGCGGAAAGGATTATGGTGCATTGTCTCTTGCTGTACAGTTTTATGCAGAACCATATATCGTGGCAAATGTTCCGCCAAACTGTTTTATGCCAAGACCAAATGTCGGAAGCGCTGTTATCCGTCTGACAAGTCATAAAAAACCAGTGGCAGTAAAAAATGAAAAGCTGATGTTTGACATTATACGAGCATCCTTTAATCAGAGAAGAAAAACACTAGTAAATGGCCTATATAACGTAGGCGGTTTAAACAAATCAAAGGAAGAGCTTGCAGCTGTGCTTGAAAGCATTGGTTTAGCAGCAAACGTGCGTGGAGAAACGCTGACACTTGAGCAGTTTGCAGCACTTTCTGATGCATTGTCAAAAAGCGCGAATTAAATTGTTCTAAACGATGCCTTTCTTTCATATGTACTTATTTAGAATACATATAAGGAAAGGAAGGTATCAATATGGCACAGTATCAGCGCTTCCTCTCATATCTTTTTGAGTATGAGGGTGATCAAAAAAAGGAAAACTGCGGGTTTGCAAAGATAGAAATCAGAGGAGATGTACAGCGTATTTTCCTGTCTGTAAAAAATAATGAGCAGGCTGAAATTTTACATGTATTTGGCTTTTATCATACAAAGGATGGCTGCGATTGTGTGCCGCTTGGCCGTATGGTTGTAAAAAATGGAAAAGGACAGCTCCAGTACATCAATAACGGCGTTTATCTTGCAGGAAGTGAGATTAAATTTGAGCAGCTTAGCGGAATTGTAGCAGGCAGACAGAAGCCGTTTTCAAACGCTTATGCAACTGTCTGGGATGACCAGTATTTTGGACTCTCACTGTTTGAGAAGGATCGAGCAAAACAAACAGCACAGTCTGAAGATGAACAGGTTTTGGAAAATCAGCCTCAGGAAGAACTTCAAACGATGGAAGTTTGCTGTGAGACTGATAGCAAAGAAACAAACAAAATAGAACAGGGACAAGACAAGGCAGATGCTGTTTGGGCACAGTTAAGTACAGCGTATCAGCATATTGAGACGCTTCCAGGTGATACAGTAGTTTGTTTAAAGGTAATGCCAGCAGATATTGGCCGTCTTCCTCGTCCAAATTGGATGTTAAGCAATAATGGATTTTTGATGTACAGTTTTGTGAAGTACCGCTATATTGTATTTGCAAAAGTGACACAAGGACGTTATGAGCTTTGGGTGCCTGGCAATTATGAAAAGAGTGAGGAATTGATGGCGCAGATGTTTGGCTTTTATTGTTTTCGCTCCGTTAAATCAAAAAAAGCGTCAGCAGGAGACTTTGGCTACTGGTGTGTGCCGATTGTATTTCCGGCAGATGATCAGGGTGAAAAAAAGGAAGCAAAGATGACAGTTGCAGATCAACAAAAAACGGTGAATCCTGCATTTGGTTAAAAACACATCAAAAACAGAAGAAAGGGAAAACAATGGCAACAGAGAACGAGCAGCTTTTGGAAGAACAGGCAAGGCTTAGAGAAAAGGAAGACCGAAAATTTATGCGTCAGGCACTTACACAGGCCAAAAAGGCAGCAGCTATTGATGAAGTTCCAATTGGCTGTGTTATCGTTTGTGATGGAAAAGTCATTGCCAGAGGCTATAACAGAAGAAACATAGAAAGCTCAGTGCTTGGTCATGCAGAGCTTGCAGCTATGAAAAAAGCATCGAAAAAGCTAGGAGATTGGCGTCTGGAGGGATGTACGATGTACGTGACGCTTGAGCCATGCCAGATGTGTGCCGGAGCAGCCGTGCAGGCACGTCTTGATCGTGTGGTTATAGGTGCAATGAATGCAAAGGCAGGGTGTGCGGGTTCCATTATAAATTTGCTTGATATGCAGCAGTTTAATCATCAGATTCCGATCACAAAGGGTGTTTTGGAACAGGAATGCTCGCAGATATTGTCAGAGTTTTTTAAACGTATCAGGGTAAAAAAGAAGAAACGCCCCTTGACAAACGAAGAAATATCCGATACAATTATGGATGCGCAGCCGGGGCGGTAGCGGTGCCTTGTACCTTCAATCCGCTATAGTGGGGGTCATATCCCGGCTGAGGGTGTTTCACTTGTAGAGCTGCCCTCTGTAAGTGGCGTTGAAGTTTGGGTCTTACGCAACAAGACTCTGTGAACCATGTCAGGTCGGGAACGAAGCAGCATTAAGCAGAATCTCTTGTGTGCCGTGAGGGTGCCTGAGCCGAGCAGGCTGCAGAGGTAACGTCTGGGGGTGGCATTCGAAGCTGGGATGCGCAAAAAAATGATATATCAAAAGAAAAAGAGTTTTTTAGGAGTTGTCTGTTGCATCGACAGCTCTTTTTTTGTATAATAAAAACTACGATGGGTTAGTTTTGCCATTGATATAGCTGAAATCCTAAATTATAAGGAGGAAGATACGATGAGAGTTGGAATGTTAACCAGCGGCGGAGATTGTCAGAGCTTGAATGCAACCATGAGAGGTGTTGCAAAGACGCTATATAATCAGAGAAAGGATGTTGAAATCATTGGTTTCATCGAAGGTTATCGCGGACTGATCTATGAGGATTACCGTATTATGAAATCAAAGGATTTTTCTGGAATTCTGACAAATGGCGGTACGATTTTGGGTACGAGCAGACAGCCATTTAAGCTGATGCGTGTCCCGGATGAGAATGGTCTTGATAAGGTAGAGGCAATGAAGAATACCTACAAGAAGCTAAAGCTTGACTGTCTCGTAGTATTAGGCGGAAATGGCAGCCAGAAGACGACAAATCTTCTTCGTCAGGAAGGACTTAACGTCATCGGACTTCCAAAAACAATTGACAACGATCTGTGGGGAACTGATGTTACCTTTGGTTTTCAGAGTGCTATCAATCTGGCTACACAGACTATTGACTGTATCCATACAACTGCAGCTTCACACGGACGTGTTTTTATCGTGGAGATAATGGGTCATAAGGTAGGATGGCTTACGCTTCATGCAGGTATTGCAGGCGGAGCAGATATCATTCTTGTTCCAGAGATTCCGTATGATATCAATAAGGTGGCAGCAGCTGTAAATAAGCGTGCTAAGGAAGGAAAGCGTTTCTCAATCATTGCTGTTGCTGAGGGTGCAATCTCCAAGGAGCAGGCTGCACTTTCAAAGAAAGAATATAAGAAATATATTGCAACGCGTCAGTATCCATCTATCTCTTACGAGATTGGTGCAAAGATTTCTGAGCTGACTGGACAGGAGGTGCGTGTAGCAGTTCCAGGTCATATGCAAAGAGGTGGAAGTCCGTGCCCTTATGACCGTGTCCTTTCAACAAGACTTGGCGCAGCAGCAGGCAAGATGATCTTAGACGGAGAGTTTGGCTACCTGGTAGGTATGAAGAACAATCATATCGCAAAGATTCCGTTAGCAGATGTTGCAGGAAAGCTTAAAATGATCCAGCCGGATGATGAGATGGTTCAGGAAGCAAAGCTCATGGGAATTTCATTTGGAGATTAATTGTAAATGGCATATACAGCATTATACCGCAAATGGCGTCCTGCCCGATTTGAAGATGTAAGAGGGCAGGAGCACATTGTACGGACTTTAAAAAATCAGATTATTTCAGACCGCGTAGGTCATGCTTATCTGTTCTGCGGCACGAGAGGAACAGGAAAAACCACGATTGCAAAGATCATGGCGCGTGCCGTCAACTGTGAGCATCCTGTGGATGGAAGCCCGTGCAATGAATGTGCGGTGTGCCGGTCGATCCTTGAGGGACGTTCGGTAAATGTGGCTGAAATTGATGCGGCATCAAACAACGGTGTCGATAATATCAGAGAGATTCGTGATCAGGTTCAGTACTCGCCGACAGAAGGAAAATATCGCGTCTATATCATAGATGAGGTGCATATGCTGTCGGCGGGGGCTTTTAATGCGCTTTTAAAAACGCTTGAGGAGCCGCCGGCATATGTGATTTTTATTTTAGCAACGACAGAGGCAAATAAAATACCTATCACGGTTTTGTCGAGATGTCAGCGATATGATTTCAGGCGAATTGGAAATAATGTAATAGCAGATCAGGTTTCCAATCTGCTTAAGGTAGAAGGTGTCGAGGCAGATGAGGATGCAGTTCGCTACGTAGCAAAAGCAGCTGATGGATCGATGCGAGATGCATTAAGTCTTTTGGAACAATGTATTTCATTTTATTATGGTCAGAGGCTGACGTATGAGAAGGTGCTAGATGTACTCGGTGCAGTAGATACACAGGTATTTTCTAAGCTGCTTCGCCTGATTATACGATGTGATGTGCCGGGATGCGTGCAGCTGATGGATGAAATCAGTTCACAGGGGCGCGATCTTAGCCAATTTGTTACAGACTTTATCTGGTATCTGCGAAATCTTATGCTGGTGCAGACAGCAGACCAGAGTGCGCAGGCACTTGAGATGACAAAAGAAAATTATGAGGCGCTTCGAGAAGAATCAAAGATGGTAGCGCTTAGTGTGCTGATGAGAAATATCAGGATATGTTCTGAGCTTTCAAATCAGCTCAAATTTGCTGTCTCAAAACGAGTACTTATTGAGATGGCAATTATTAAGATGATGCAGCCGCAGATGGAGGACGATATAGAGAGTCTTCGTGTGAGACTGGATCAAATTGAGGAGAAAATTGCTTCTGGCAGTTTTGTTAATAATACAGAACCGCAGCAGTCGGGAAGCATTTTTGATTCTTATTTTGAAGGTGATGCAAAGCAGCCTGTTATGCAAAAAGCAGCGCAGACTGTTGAATTAAGCGAAGCTGAATATGAGGACTATCAAAAAATAAGCAGTGAGTGGAAGAAGCTTTCTCACATGCAGTCGGGATTTATGAATTCGATTTTGATGGGAACAAATATAAGCTATGATAAGGCAAAAGGCTTGTGCATTGTATTCACAAACAAATTTAACTATGAGCTGATGCTTCGACAGGAACGTATGGAAGAGCTTCGGCAGATGTTAAACAAGCAGTATCAGAAGGAATTTTCAATTACTGCGAAGCTTCTTGAGGCAGGTGAGGCGATGCCGCGCATTACAAGAGGCAGCCATATTGAGGGAATCAATATGGAAATTGGTGTTGAAGATGAATAATTAAATTTATAGTTGAAAGGAAAAGTAAAGACATGGCAAAAAGAGGTGGATTCCCAGGCGGTATGCCGGGCAATATGAACAATTTAATGAAGCAGGCACAGAGAATGCAGCGCCAGATGGAGGAGCAGCAGAAGGAGCTTGAGGAAAAGGAATTTACCGCAAGTGTAGGCGGCGGTGTTGTTAAGGTTACTGTTTCTGGCAAAAGAGAAGTAACAAATGTTGAGTTGGCAGAAGAAGCTGTTGATCCAGATGATATCGAGACATTGCAGGATCTGATCGTAGCAGCTGTAAATGAGGCTATGCGTCAGGTTGATGAGGCTTCTTCTCAGTCAATGGGCAAATTAGCAGGTGGTTTAGGCGGCAGCCTTGGTGGTCTTGGCGGAGGCTTTCCGTTCTGATGGATTTTTACAGCAAAACAGTAAATCAATTGATTGAAGAATTGTCCAGACTGCCTGGGATTGGAGCAAAATCAGCTCAGCGTCTGGCATTTCATATTATTAATATGCCAAAAGAGCAGGTGGAGCAGCTGGCGCAGTCGATGGTGAATGCGCGCAGCAATATCCGCTACTGCAAGGAATGCTTCACATTGACAGATCAGGAGCTATGTCCGATCTGTGGCAGTGCAAAGAGAGACAAGTCAGTGATTATGGTGGTGGAAACTTCCAGAGATCTGGCAGCTTATGAGAAAACAGGAAAATTTGATGGTGTGTATCATGTTCTTCACGGGGCAATTTCTCCTATGCTTGGAATAGGACCGGGAGACATTAAAATAAAGGAATTGCTGGTGCGCCTGCAGCGCGAAGATGTGCGAGAGGTGATTATTGCGACAAATTCCAGTCTGGAAGGAGAAGCAACAGCGATGTATATAAGTAAATTAATCAAGCCAGCTGGCATTAAGGTAACACGTATTGCGAGTGGTGTGCCTGTAGGCGGTGATTTGGAATATATAGATGAAGTGACATTAACACGTGCACTTGATGGACGTGTGGAATTATAGTTGCAGGAAATGGTGACAAAATGGATAAATACGAATATCAGTTAAAAACAGAGCATATCAGACAGGTTGCAGCCAGAAAAGAGTATGGCGAGGCTGCAAAGCTGTGCGATACGATCGACTGGACAAAAATCCGCGACGTAAAAATGCTGACACTGGCAGCCGATGTCTATACGGCAGTAGGAGAGTATGAAAAGGCAATCGATATTTTGCAGCAGGCATATGAGTATGCAGCGATGGGACGCCGTATCGTGTATCGCCTAACGGAGCTTGCATTGAAGGCAGACAGCTATGATGATGCAAAAAATTATTTCGAGGAGTTTTGCAGTATAGCACCAAACGATCAGGGAAGATATATTCTTTTATATAAGATGGCACGTTATCAGAAGGCGACTCTTGATGAAAAAATCAAAATTCTGGAAGCTTATAAGAGAGAGGATTTTGATGAGAAATGGGCTTATGAGCTGGCTGTTTTATATGCGATGAATAATGAGAAGGATAAGTGTATCCAACTGTGTGATGATATTATTCTTTGGTTTGGCCTTGGAAAATATGTAGAAAAGGCACTTTCTCTTAAGAGTCAGTTTGCACCGTTAACACCGGCGCAAAAGGAAAAGGTTCAGAAGTTTGCAGACAAAAAGGCACAGGAAGAAAACGAAAAGCTTCAGAAAAAGCAAGAAGAGCAGGAAAAGAAAGAATCACAGGCAGAGTTGGCTAAAAAAGCTGCCGCACAGGAAAAAATTTCAAAGTGGCAGGAAGAGCAGGAAAAGGCATATCAGGCAGAGCAGGAGGCAGCTAAAAAAGAGGCTAAAGCGCGAGAGGATGAGCAGAAGGCTTTGCTAGAGCGTGAAGAAAAGCTTCGTAAGCAGCGTGAAGAGGAACTTGAGGCAGTAGAACGCTTAAAGAAGGAACAAAGATTAGAACATGCCAGACAAAGTGTTGTTACGAGTGACATGAACGAAATTATGGCAGTAATTCAGCGTGCAAAGCAGGAGGATGCCCAGAACGAGCTGCAGGATGAGTTGGCAAAGCAGGTACAGCAGGTGCAGCAGCTTGCCGGGGAGAAGGATTTGGAGCTGGTTTCTGAAATTCCTTCAGATGTTGAAGAGAAAGAAAAACTGCAGGTGTCTGAGGATATTTCCTATATGCAGGATGAGATTTCAGAGGACGAAACTACAGAAAGTGAAGTTTTAGATGACGAGACTTCAGAAAACGAAACCTCAGACGTTGAAACAGCAAACACCGAAACTTCAGAGAAAACCTCAGATAGTGAAAACACTGATGAGGCTGTTTGGTTTGAAGCATATAAGCCAGAAGAAGAACCTCAGATTTCTGAGTGGGCAGCACCAGTGGCAGAAACGGTGGAAGTAGAGCCAGAGGAAGAAGTTCAAGAAGAACCTGAAAAAGAGCCAGAAGAGGAAGAGACTCAGGAAGTAGTTCAGGAAGAACTTGAGAAAGAGCCAGAGGAAGAAGAGACTCAGGAGGAAATTCAAGAAGAATTTGAAAAAGATCCAGAAGAAGCAGAGACTCAGGAGGAGATTCAGGAAGAACCAGAAGAGGAAGAACCTCAAGAAGAATTTGAGGAAGAACCAGAAGAGAAAGATGCTCAGGAAGAATCTGCTGAGAGCCGTCAACCAGATATGACAGCAAACAGCGGACTTCCAATTGTCAATCCGGAGGATATGTCACGTGTATGGCATTTTGCTATTCAGGCGATGCCAGATGAGGATGATATTGAACTGGCACTTGAATATTTAGAGGAACTGGCAGAACGCTCTTCACGTGCAGTTCCGAGATCTGTTGTGAAAATTACAGGTCAGAAGCTGAATCAGAAGGGACTTGTTAAGTCAATTGACAAGCTGCTTGGAAAGACAATTCTTATTGAAGATGCGGCAGACATGAATGAGCGTGTCATCAATGAATTTTGTAAGATCATTGATCCAACTGACAGAAGCTTGCTTGTTGTATTCATCGATACACCGGCCTCAATTCGTCATCTGCTTATTGATTACCCACAGCTTGCACAGGTAGTTACGGCCCAATTTGTCCGTGAGACATATTCTGTTACTGAGCTTCTTGAGTATGCAAGAGGATATGCAGATAGAGAGGACAGTGTGTTTGATAAATCAGGTGAGCTGGCACTGATGGAGCGCTTAAAAGTAATTGCAGGTAATCAGGAGCGCAATAAAAAGCGTATTGTTGAGATGATTGTAAATAATGCAATTGAGAAGGCCGAGAAAAAATCTATGCGCAAGCTCTTCCAGAGCAAATATGACAAGAGAGGCTGTCTGATTTTGCGTGATAAGGATTTTGAAGTCGGCTGAAAAAAGAAAGGTGTGATTCTATGAATTGGCTTGTGATAGCGGTAATCGTATTGATTGCACTTGCGACACTGGCTGGTGCAAAAAGAGGACTTGTAAAAACAGTTCTTTCATTTGCGTCCTTTTTTGTAAGCTTGGTAATCATGCTGTTTGTCCGCGAGCCTGTGTCTGATTTTGTGAAAGACCAGACAGGGATTTATGCAGCAATAGAGACTAGTGTTAGTTCATTTGTGGAAGAAAAGACACAAGAGATTCAGGCAGGACAGGCGCAGATGACAGATAAGGTCATTGATAGTCTGAATCTGCCAGATGTTCTGACAAAATCTTTAGAGCAAAGCAACAGCAAGGCAGTTTATGAGCAGCGTGGCATTCAAAATATAGCAGCCTATATTACGGGATGGCTCACAGATTTGGCATTTGAGGCTGTTTGCTGTATTATCAGTTTTGTTGTTGTATGGATTTTGCTTCGTATTGTAACAATGGTTTTAGCAGGAATTGTGAGACTGCCTGTTTTGCATCAGATTGACTGTATTGCAGGCGCCATTTGCGGGCTTTGTACTGCGTTGATTATAATATGGATCGGCGGAATTGTTGTGACGGCGTTTGCAGCACAAGATTGGGGACGCGAGGCACTTTCAATGATTACACAGAGTACACTGCTGACATTTCTTTATAATAATAATTTTTTGCTAAATGCACTGCTTAAGGCAGTACGTTAATAAAAAATACCCTTCGATCAGTCTGCACACATAAGCAGCCTGTCGAGGGGTATTTTTTGATTAGCTGCTTTAAATTTAAGAAGCTAATATTTTTTTCATTCGATTTATTGTATGACAGTATGCTGGAACGAGAAACAGATCTGCCATGATCCATGCAATTGGACTGGCAAGACATATGCCAACAAAGCCAATGAGTGGTACAAGAACAAGACTGGCAATAATTCGTCCAACCATCTCACAGACACCTGCTAAAATTGCCAATCGGGAATAGCCCATTCCCTGTATGCAAAATCTCACAGTATTGACGAGACAAAGCGGAATGTAGAAAGCCGTGTTGAAAACTAAAAACTGCTTAACATGATCAAGAATGGCAATTTCATCTGCCGATACAAACAGAAGTGCAATTTGTCTTCCAAATAATGATAATACAAAGAAAGCAATAATGGCATAGATGCCGCCTATGAAGCTTGCGGATTTCAAGCCTTTTCCAACACGATCAAGCTTTCCAGCGCCGACATTTTGACCGGCATATGTTGCCATTGTAGAGCCAAGTGCATCAAACGGGCAGCAGCTAAAGCCAGATATACGGCCAGCAGCTGTAACTGCGGCTACGGCCTGAGAACCAAGTGAGTTTACTGCAGTCTGTAAGATAACACTTCCGATTGCGGTAATGGAGTACTGCAGCCCCATTGGAATGCCCATGTTGCAAAGAATAATGGCCTGACGTCCTTCAAATTTGATCTCATCTTTTTCGAATCTGAGAATATCATATTGCTTTCTCATATATAAGAAGCATAGAATACCAGAAATCAGCTGGGAGAGAACTGTAGCCCATGCAGCACCTGCCACTCCCATATGCAGCACAAGAATTGCCAGCAGGTCAAAAATAATATTTAACATGGCTGAGATAACCAGAAATATAACTGGTGTTCGGCTGTCTCCTAGGGAACGAATAATACCTGACAGTAGATTATATAGATATGTGGCAGGTATTCCGAGGAAAATAATAAATATGTAGCTATAGGCATATTCAAAAATATTTTCTGGTGTGTCCATCCAGAAAAGAATTTGTCTGCATAGTACGCAGACGACAACTGTCATAACAGCTGCGAATGCGATGGACAGCCAGGCTGCGTTTGCGACAAATTTTCGCAGTCGCTTGTAGTCCTTTGCGCCAAAGCTTTGTGCTATTGGGATAGCAAATCCGCTGCAGACACCGTTGCAAAATCCAATTATCATAAAGTTGATTGCTCCTGTCGATCCGACACCGGCCAACTGATCAACGCCCAAACTTTTTCCTACAATAATAGTATCAACCATACTGTAGAATTGCTGAAACAACATGCCAAGCAGCAGCGGAACTGCAAAGCTTAAAATTAATTTGAGCGGGCTTCCAGATGTCATCTCCCTTGTTGCATTTTTTGCCATACTTCTTATGCTCCTTTTTTAAAGTTGATTTTGACGTTTTTCCAGCACATTATAGCAGGTTATAAAACGTTTGCAAGTGTTTTTTTTTGCTTTTTTGAAACTATTTCTAGCTATGCAAAATAGCATTGCAATTTTGCGCGGCTAGGGGTATCATAGTAGCATAATGCTACCAATAGCAAATATAGAAAGGTGAAAGATTATGACAGTACAGGAAAAGATTCATGAGTATCTTAGCGTACATCGCGACGAGATGGTTGAAGACATTAAGACATTGATCAAAGTAGACAGTGCTCGTGCAGAGGCGCTGCCGGGAAAGCCATATGGCGAGGGTGCAGCAGAGGCACTTCATGCAGGATTATCTCTTTTTGAGAAGCACGGCTTTTTAGGAAAAAACTGGGATAATTATGCGATTGACACAGTAATCAATGGAAAGGAGCTTGGACTTGATATTCTGGCACATCTTGATGTTGTTCCAGGCGGAGACGGATGGACAAAGACAACACCGTTTGAGCCTATAGTTGAGGATGGAAAGATGTACGGACGCGGAACATCTGACGATAAGGGACCAGCTGTTGCGGCACTCTATGCAATGAAGGCAGTGCGTGACCTTGGATTTGAGTTAGATAAGGATGTTCGTTTGATTTTAGGATCTGATGAAGAGTGTGGAAGTTCTGATATTGCCTACTATTTTGGAAAGAATACTCATGCACCGATGACAATTTCACCGGATGCTGATTTTCCACTTGTATTTTTAGAGAAGGGAAGCCTTCACACTACATTTACAGCAGAAGTTTCACTAGAGGAAGGTCTTCCTAGAGTAAGAAGTGCTGTCAGTGGAATTAAGGTAAATGTTGTTCCAGCAAAGGCAGATGCCGTTGTTGAAGGAATGACAGCAGATGAGATGAATAAATATGTAAAAGAAGCTGAAGATGAGACAGGTGTGAAGTTTACTGTTTCTTTGGCTGAAGATGGTGCTCTTATGATTCATGCAGATGGTGTATCTGCACATGCGGCAAGTCCAATGGATGGAAACAATGCATTGACTGCACTTCTTAAGCTGCTTTCATCCCTACCGCTTGCAGAAAGCAAGACAAAAACATTGCTTCACAATGTAACTACTCTGTTCCCACACGGTGATTACTGCGGAGGAGGACTTGGTGTGAACCTTGAGGATGAAATTTCAGGAAAGACAACCCTGACACTTGATTTGTTTGAATTAAATGATACAAAGATGAGTGGAACCTTTGATTGCCGTGCATGCAACAGTGCAACAGAGGAAAATACAAAGAATGTTGTTCAAAAGAAGCTTTCAGATGCCGGCTTTGAGCCAAATGATTCACCGCTGAATCCGCCTCATTATGTTCCAAAGGATTCTGAACTTGTAAAAACCTTACTTGAGACTTATACAGATGTGACTGGTGAAGTGAGAGAACCACTTGCAATTGGTGGAGGAACCTATGTGCATCATATTGAAAATGGTGTGGCATGTGGATGTGCAGATCCATCTGTAGATAACCATATGCATGGACCAGATGAGTTCGTTATTATTGATCAGCTTGTGATGAGTGCGGAAATTTTTGCACTAGCAATAGTAAAACTCTGTGGAAAATGAAAAAAAAGTGGAAAAAAGGCCGTCCATTCACAAATCGTTAAAAGTTTGGACAAAAATTGAACACATTTATCGGTTATTATGTAGGCACAGTTGAGAAATCAACTGGACATTCATATATCTTTTTCATAGCCGATGAAGTAATCGGCATCCCTCCCCTTTTTATTCCCTTTTGGCCCTGCAGAGAGCAGGGCCTTTTTCTGTATATGATACAGGGGCGAAAAGTCACAAGCTGATCGTGCTTGCACTAGAAGTTGTGACCTTGAGACCCGCCAAAACATGAGGAGACGGTAGCAATGACATTACAGCAATTACGATATGCGATTGCGGTCGCGGACTGTGGATCAATGAATCAGGCAGCAGCAAAATTATTTATTTCTCAGCCGAGTCTTTCAGAGGCAGTAAAGGAACTTGAGAGAGAGATTGGAATCCGTATATTCGGACGAACCAACAGAGGCATCCTTGTGACAACGGAGGGAAATGAATTTTTAGGCTACGCCAGACAAGTTGTTGAGCAGTATCGTTTGATGGAGCAGCGATACGTAGAGAAGACACAAACAAAGAAGCGCTTTGCCGTTTCCATGCAGCATTATACCTTTGCCGTTAAAGCATTTGTTGAGATGGTAAAGGAATTTGGTATGGACGATTATGCGTTTGCAATTCATGAGACAAAGACGGGAACTGTTATTGAGCATGTAAAGGATTTTATCAGCGAGATTGGTATTCTTTATATGAGTGATTTTAATCGGAAGATTTTGATGAAGCTGATTCATGAGAGTGAGCTTGAGTTTATCCCACTATTTGACTGCAATACTTATGTATATGTGTGGAAGAAAAATCCGATTGCATCAAAGTCTAGTGTTAGCTTACAGGAGCTTGAAAAGTATCCTTGTCTTACATTTGATCAGGGAAAGACAAATTCCTTCTATTTTGCAGAGGAGGTTTTTAGTACCTACGAGTATAAACAGACAATTCAGGTAGATGACCGAGCAAGTATGCTGAACTTGATGGTTGGCTTAAATGGTTATACTTTGTGTTCAGGTATTATTTGTGAGGAGTTAAACGGAAGTGACTATGCCGCAGTTCCGCTTAAGGAAACAGAGGTCATGACAATTGGATATGTGAAGAGAAAAAGCATTCAGTTAAGTGAACTGGCGCAGCTTTATGTTAATGAGCTTGCAAAATACAAGAAGTTGGTGCTGAAATAATGAAAAACCATTTTCATAATTCTTAATGGTCATAGGAAAATCCAATAACAGGCGCTTGCTTTTGTGTATTAGACAAAGACAGGCGCCTTCGCTATAATACAGACAGTGAAACAAAAAAACACCACCTGAAAGCGAGGATTTAAATATGAGTACATTAAAGGAAAGAAAATTAAAGTTTGAGACACTGCAGCTTCACGTAGGACAGGAGGAAGCTGATCCAGTAACAGATGCAAGAGCCGTTCCGATTTATCAGACATCTTCCTATGTATTTCATAACTCTCAGCATGCAGCTGACCGTTTTGCATTAAAGGATGCCGGCAACATTTACGGAAGACTGACTAATCCGACTGAGGATGTATTTGAGAAGAGAATTGCCAGCCTTGAGGGTGGTGTTGCAGCACTTGCAGTTGGATCTGGCGCAGCAGCTGTTGCATATGCAATCCAGAATCTGGCATTTGCAGGTGATCATGTGGTTGCAGCAAAAAATATCTATGGTGGTACCTACAATTTGCTGGCACATACATTTGTATCATATGGTATCAACACAACATTCGTAGATCCATTTAATTATGAAGAGATTGAGGGCGCTATCAAAGAGAATACAAAGCTGGTTTTCATCGAGACGCTGGGAAATCCAAACTCAGAGGTTGTTGATATTGAGAAAATTGCAAAGATTGCGCACAAGCATCAGATTCCGCTTGTTATTGATAATACATTTGCAACACCGTATCTTGTAAGACCAATCGAGTACGGTGCAGACGTAGTAGTACACTCCGCAACAAAGTTTATCGGTGGTCATGGAACTACCATCGGAGGTGTCATTGTAGATGGAGGAACATTTGACTGGAAAGCATCAGGAAAGTTCCCACAGCTGACACAGCCAGATCCAAGCTATCATGGAATTAGCTTTGCAGATGCAGCAGGTCCTGCAGCATTTGTTACAAGAATCCGTGCTATTTTACTTCGTGATACAGGTGCAACTCTTTCACCGTTCCATGCATTTATCTTCCTGCAAGGACTTGAGACATTGTCCCTTCGTGTAGAGAGACATGTAGAGAATGCACTTAAGGTTGTAGATTTCTTAAAGAAACAGCCGCTTGTAGAAAAAGTAAATCATCCGTCAGTATCAGAAGACCCAGAGCAGCAGGCTCTTTATAAGAAGTATTTCCCAAATGGCGGCGGCTCTATCTTTACATTTGAGATTAAGGGCGGCGCAAAGGAAGCACAAGAGTTTATTGATCAGCTGAAGCTGTTCTCACTGCTTGCAAATGTAGCAGATGTAAAGTCTCTTGTTATTCATCCAGCATCTACTACACATGCTGAGTTAAACGAGGCTGAACAGGCAGAGCAGGGAATCAAGCCAAACACCATTCGTCTTTCAATTGGTACAGAAAATATTGATGATATTATTTATGATCTTCAGGAAGCATTTGAAGCAATCTCAAAGTGATACAAGGGTCGAAAAGTCACAAGACGTGGGTATCATATGTCTTCTATAGAAGAAAGAGCCTGTGCATCTGCGCAGGCTCTTCTTTGAAAGGGGAGGATAAATAATAAATGATATCATTTGTAAGCTTTGCGGTTTAGAGGGGGGAATCATAACCGCCTGTCAGCTGACTGCGGCATTTAAAATGCCGCTAGATTTCTGACATTTTTATTATGTCCTCTGATTCATTTTATATACAGATTTCTTATGCTTTTTCATTTTTCATTTCATGCAGCACATATTGAACCATTTCCTGATGTTCTTTTGAATAACCGAAGAAAAAATTCGGATAACGAGTATTTAGCTCGTGATATATAGCGCTGACTTCACGATGTGATTTGCCAGTCAGTGTATATTCCTCACCCTTCATGGTGACAACATGGATTGTATAGCTTAACTGGCGTCCCTTTATGGTCCGGCGCATAGCAGCATGATCATAGATCCATAATACTTCTGGCAGTGGGATAATGGCACATATATCATCAGAGAGTTCAACAAGATAGCGAGGCGTCAGAATAAGTGTCTTTGTCTGCAGAAGAATCCTTCGACGAATTTGTTTTTCCACATCACTTAAAATTTTCTCAGGATTGCCATAGTGCTCCAGATTTCGGTAGGTTTTTGTTAAACGTGGATTTATGATATATAAAAATGTGCGAATAAAAACCACAATCATTAAGACAAACACCAAAAGAAGGACAACCATAAGCACAATTTCACGCCTGTTTAGATAGGCAGTCTGGTTGACAAAATATTTCTGGCAAACGCTTTTAAGGGATTTTGCATCCCATGAAATATCTTCAGCAAGCTTTTGTGTGAGCGGATCTAGAATTTCGGGTTCAAAAGCATCAACGCGTCCTATAATAGTCTGTCCTTCAAGTGTTTTGGAAGCTGGATAGCCGGCCACAGCACGGATGAGATAAAAATGACAGCTTCCGCCTATAAGCTCGTAGTAATAATGTCCAACGAGCTCACCGCCTGCCAGACAGTCCTCGCCGCTGTAGTAGAGTGTCCCCGTTTTAATTTTCGCATACAAAACCTTTTTTGCCATGGAATCATTGATAAGCACGGCATTGCTGATGGTGCGTTTTGTCACATATTCAGTGACAGGCGAGCGCCAGACAAGAAAAATGACGACGCCAAGCAGCATCAGCGGGTAAAAAAGGCGCTTACACTGATTTTTTCGGATATAGGATAAAATCATATTGTTTCCTTTCCTTTGTGAGAGATCATGTCAATGTAGATTCACCATACAATGAGTATACTGGATTTTTTTGTTTTTGTAAATAAAATAAAGTGTTTTTGGGAAAAGTCAGCCTCTGTTGAGGTTTAATTGAGCTTGCATTTGTATGCTACAGGCAGCAATTAAGAAAGGAAGATAATATACTATGAGCAAACAGCGTAAAATCCAAAAAATTATTTTTTGTATACTGGCAGTGATTCTTGTCATTATTTTTTATGAAGCAATTGGGATTTACACTGCATATAAAAAACAGCCTAAAGTATCTTCTGAAACAAAAACAGCAGTTCAAGAGGAAATTAAAAATTGGAATCAGATTAGTGAGAACCCAGAACGAGCCACGATTATAGAAGAAAACAATGAAGCTCTTTTACAGAGAATCCGTTTGATACAAAATGCAAGGGAAGAGATTATTTTATCTACTTTTGCATTTCACTCTGATGAGAGCGGAAAGCTGATTATGGGAGCTCTTCTTGAGGCTGCAAACAGAGGCATTAAAGTTCGCATACTAGCAGATGGCTTTGAAAGCTGGACTGCTATGGAATGGAATCCTTATTTTTATGCGTTATCTTCTCATGAAAATATTGAAGTGAAGATTTATAATCGGGCAAATCCATTAACACCATGGAAAATGATGGGAAGGATGCATGATAAATATTTGATAGCAGATGGAAGTATATATATTCTTGGTGGAAGAAATACGTATAATTATTTTCTTGGTGATTTTGAAAAATATAAAAATTATGATAGAGATGTCCTTGTTATATGCGAGAATCCACAGAAGGAAAATTCTGTTAGCCAATTGCTGGATTATTTTGAAAATATATGGAAACAGGATGACTGTGCTTATTTTCATGAAGATAAAAAATTGGCAGATAAGGCTTCTGTGAAGAAAGCAGCCTTAAGAATGGAAGAAGAATATAAAGAATATGCTGCAGAGTATAAAGAGCGTATTTTTGACAGTGATTATACAGATGAAACCTTTGAGACAGAAAAGATTACTCTGGTGTCAAATCCTATCCATACAGGTGCAAAAGAGCCTGTGGTTTGGTATACGCTAGGGGAACTTATGAAAAATGCGAAAGAAAGGGTAAAAATTCATACACCGTATATCATTTGCAATGAAATGATGTATAATACATGGGCAGATGTTGCGAAGAACGTTTCGGAATTTTCTGTCATGACAAATTCTGCTGCAAATAATGGGAATCCGTTTGGTTCAGCAGATTATGCAGTAAACAGGGATAAAATCGTAGATACAGGGATTGATATTTGGGAGTATGAAGGTGGTTTCTCATATCATGGAAAGAGTATTTTGATTGATGATAATTTATCAGTGATAGGTTCTTTTAATATGGATATGAGAAGTGCATATCTTGATACAGAGCTTATGTTAGTTATACGAAGCAGTGAAATTAACAAACAGCTTGAGGAAGGTATGATGACGTATGAAAAAATGTCAAGACAGGTGTTGGAAGACGGAACATACAATAATCCATATCATGTGGAGCCAATTGCATTAACAAAAAAGAAACAAATAAAGATTTTCTTAGTACAGCATTTGCTTGGATGGGTACGATTTTTGTTTTAATTATGGAGGATATATGTTTAATATTTTAATTGTAGAAGATGATAAGGAATTGAGTCAATTGTTTCAAAAAGTACTTGAAAAAAATGGATATCAGGTTAAATGCGCGTCAGATGGCATGCAGGCATTGGAAACGCTTGACACAGCGTACATCGATCTGATCATTTCTGATATTATGATGCCTGTAATGGATGGGTATGAGCTTGTTTCTAGGCTACGGGCAGCAGGATATCAGATTCCAGTGCTGATGATTACGGCAAAAGGTACGTTTGATGATATGCGTCAGGGATTTTTGTCAGGAAGTGATGATTATATGGTAAAGCCAGTTAATGTAAATGAGATGGTTTTACGAGTTGGGGCTTTGCTGAGGCGTGCACAGATCCTTAGTGCACATAAAATTATAATTGGCTCTACAGAATTTGATTATGATCAAATGACTGTTAAAATGGGTTCAGAAATTCAGGTGCTTCCGAAAAAGGAATTTCTGCTTTTGTACAAATTGGCAGCATCGCCAGGACGTACATTTACAAAACAGCAACTGATGGACGATGTCTGGGGAGTGGAAACAGAGGCTGATCCACATACGATTGAAGTTCATATTGGAAGAATTAGAGAGCGATTTAAGGAAAACTCTGATTTTGAAATTGTGACGATGCGAGGCATTGGATATAAGGTGGTAAAGAAATCATGAAAAAAAGAAAAGAGAAGGAATTTAAAATTCGCACATATCTGACAGGCATTATTTGGCTGGCATTGGCCTGTTCGATGATAATTTCAGCATTACTTTTTGCGTTTTTAAAGCATTTTCTGGAAATGCCGGAAAATATTCCTGCGATTGTCTGGCTGTTGATTTTTAATACAATGATTGCAGGTTTAATTACAGCACTTTTAAATAGAAAGGTTTTAGAGCCGATCACAAAGCTTAGCGAGGCAATGAAGGACGTTTCGCAAGGAGATTTTGATAAACAATTAGAAACAAGCAGTCGTATTGCAGAGGTGGCACAATCATATAATAGTTTTAATGTGATGACAAAAGAGCTTCGTGCGACACACATACTGCAGATGGATTTTGTTTCTAATGTTTCACATGAATTTAAAACACCTATAAATGCGATTGAAGGTTATACGATGCTGCTTCAGGGTGAGGAGCTTTCGAATGAACAAAATGAATATGTAGAGAAAATCCTGTTTAATACTCAGAGATTGTCTTGTCTTGTTGGAAATATTCTTCTGCTGTCTAAGCTGGAAAATCAGAATATTCCAATGAAAAAGACAAAATATCGTCTTGATGAGCAGATTAGACAGGCACTACTTTCTCTAGAATCAAAGTGGACACAGAAGGAAATTGGATTTCAGGTAGAGATGGAGGCTGTTAAATATGTAGGAAATGAAGGACTTTTTATGCATGTCTGGATAAATCTTTTGGATAATGCCATTAAGTTTAGTCCTAATCAGGGAATAATTACGATGTTTTTAAAACAGGAAAATGATCAGGTAAAATTTATTTTGGAAGATGAAGGCCCTGGAATTGACGAGGAAATAAAAAACAGGATATTTGATAAGTTTTATCAGGCAGATGGTTCCCATAAGGCAGAAGGAAATGGTCTTGGTCTTGCACTTGTAAAGCGAATTATTGACAGTGCAGGCGGAACGATTGAAGCACAAAATCGCGAATATGGAGGATGCAGGTTTGTTGTGCAGCTCCCATTACAATAATTATAAAATACTAGGAGGAAAGATATGACGTTTTATCAGGAATTGCAGTTAAATCAGGCAGGATCAAAAAAGATGCTTAAGACAAGTGAGACAAGGAGGGAGAAGGCATATCATACACTTGTATATCTTGTAAAGATTGCGCTCACAATGATATTTTGCTTTGGTTTTGTTACTGTTTTTAGCATTTTGTTTGGCAATGAAAATAGTATTGTAGGTGTAGTAGTTTTATTATGCCTTATGGTATTTAGAAATGCAGATTTGGGAATCCATACAGGACAGTCAACGATATTACTTGTATTGTTCTTTGTAATTATGGCAGTATTTCCACATTTGGCTAATCATGTGTCACCTGTGTTGGGTATACTTTTGAATATAGCAGCACTTGCAGTGTTTATTATTTTTGGATGTCACAATCCATTTATGTTTAACCAGTCAACTTTAGTTTTGGGATACTTACTTTTGTATGGATATGACGTGACAGGAAAAAGTTATCAGATGAGATTAGCAGCAATGGTGGTAGGAGCATTGCTTACCTGTCTTGTATTTTTCAGAAATCATAAAAATAGAACTTATAAGAGAACAATTAAAGATATTATAAGAGAATTTGACCTTACATCTTCCAGAACAAAATGGCAGCTGTGCCAGATACTTTGTGTGCCGGCGGTGCTTTTTATTGCCCAAGTATGTAAAATGCCGCGAGCAATGTGGGCGGGTATTGCAGCTATGTCAGCAATAGTACCTTTCATGGAGGATATGCAGTATAGAGTCAGAAAAAGAATTATTGGAAACATTGCTGGTGTAATCTGCTTTGTTGCATTGTATTATCTGCTTCCGCCATCGATATACGCATATATTGGAATTATCGGAGGAATCGGAGTTGGATTTTCAGTAAAATATGGATGGCAGGCAGTATTTAATACGTTTGGCGCACTTGCAATTGCTGCGCAGACTTATGGACTTAAGGGTGCAGTAAGTTTGCGTGTGATACAGAACGTGTTTGGTGTTGCTTTTGCACTAGTATTTTGTATTCTATTTTATTGGATGATGTCAAAATCTTGTAAATTAGCTTCAAATCAGGTATAATAAGTTCTTGAACCGTTGTGGAGGAGAAAAAAGAAAGGCGTGGGAATTTATGAACGCATATCATGCATTTGCACTTGTCTATGATCGTATGATGGAGGAAATTCCATACGAGGAGTGGTGCAATTTTGTAACCGATCAGCTTAAAAAATTTGGCATTGAGGATGGTTTGATGCTAGAGCTAGGCTGTGGAACAGGAACGTTAACCGAGATGTTTGATGCGAAGGGATTTGACATGATCGGTGTGGATAATTCAGAAGAAATGCTGGCAGAGGCTGTTGAAAAGCGTGAGCAAAGTGGAAGATCTATTTTATATCTGAATCAGGATATGAGAGAGTTTGAGCTTTACGGAACTGTGCGCGCGGTAATTAGCTTGTGTGACACAATGAATTACTTGACTGAATACGATGATCTTGTTAATGTGTGCCGTCTTGTCAATAATTATCTGGATCCAAATGGCATATTTTTATTTGATCTAAAGACTGACCATTATTTTAAGAGTATTGGCTGTCAGAGTTTTTGTGATGCAGATGAAGAGGTAAGCTTTATTTGGGATAATGATTATGATGAAGAAAAACGAATCAACAGCTATGCGCTGACGCTGTTTGTGCAGGAAGAGGATAATCGTTATGAACGTTTTGACGAATATCATGAGCAGCGTGCGTTTTCTATTGATGAGGTGCGCTGTGCAATTGAAGAGTCGGGCATGATATTTCTTTCTGCAATTGATAAAAATGGTGCACCTGCAACGAAAGATACCGATCGTGTGTACATAATAGCACGCGAAAAGGGAAAAACACCGCTGCAAAACTTATAAAGAAAAGAGGAAGAAACATGAGTGACTATATGATTCGTGCGACTGCTGCAAATGGTCAGATCCGTGCGTTTGCCGCAACCACAAGAGATCTTACAGAATATGCAAGAAATGCACATAATACAAGTCCGGTTGTTACCGCAGCTTTAGGACGTACAATGACAGCAGCTGTCATGATGGGCAGCATGCTGAAGGGAGATAAAGAGCTTCTGACTGTTAAGATTCAGGGTGATGGCCCAATTGGTTCTTTGACAGTAACAGCTGATTCTCATGGCCATGTAAAGGGATATGCGCAAAATCCGGTTGTACTTATTCAGGCAAATTCTATTGGAAAACTTGATGTAGCAGGTGCTATTGGAAAGGGTGTGCTAAGCGTAATCAAAGATATTGGTCTGAAGGATCCGTATGTGGGACAGACAGATCTTGTAAGCGGAGAGATTGCCGAGGATTTGACATATTATTTTGCTGTCTCCGAGCAGACACCATCTAGTGTTGGATTAGGCGTGCTGATGAATAAGGACAATACTGTACGTCAGGCAGGAGGATTTATTATTCAGCTTATGCCAGATGCATCAGAAGAAACCATTTCTGCACTAGAAAAGCGTTTGGCAAAAGTATCTTCAGTAACGGCAATGCTCGACAGTGGAAAAACACCGGAAGATATTTTGCAGGAGCTTCTTGGCGATATGGAACTTGCTGTTCTTGATCGATTGGCTGTCTCATTTAAATGTGGATGCAGTAAGGAGCGTTTTGCACGAGGAATCGCAAGCATTAAAAAATCAGACATTCAGGAAATGATTGATGCAGGAGAGAATATTGAGACCTGCTGTCAGTTCTGCAATTCTAAGTATGTCTTTACACCAGATGAATTAAAAGAAATGATGTAATTAAAAAAGCCGCACCCATTTACTGAGTGTGGCTTTTGTGATTATGATTGAAAAATCTGATTGGCATTCTTTTGCAGTGCAAACAAAAGAAGCATTCCAAGTATGCCGCAGGAGATTACCTCACCTATGCCAACTGTAGCTGTTAAGTACCAGATGGAGTCTGGTGCACCATAGACGATGCGAAGAACCTGCGGAACAACAAGGATATTGGCTAAAATTGGCGGCAGAGGTGCCAGCCATTTGCTGATATGGCGCAGCTTATAAGTAAAGAAAGCACCGATCAGTGTGGCAAGTGAGCCAAACAAAATATCCCAGATTGCAGATCCGGTGATGGTGTTACTGATGATGCAGCCAACAAAAAGTCCTGGAATTGCTGCTGGTGTAAAAAATGGTAAAATGGTCAGTGCCTCAGAGAATCGAACCTGAATAACACCATTTGCGAGTCTTAAAAGATTGGCAACCCAAGTTAAAACGACATACATGGCGGCGATCAGTGCTGCCTGAACCATGTGTAAAACGTGCTTATTTCTCATAGATATGTATAGCCTTTCAAATTAAACATGTGAACTCCCCCGTCTTATAAAAAACGGGGGAGTCAAAAATCCTATTATTATCTTATTTTAAAATAATGCAGGATTACAGGCCAAGCATCCGCTCAATAGAAGCCTTAGAGGTAACACCTGTTACCTGATCAATCACTCTGCCATCTCTAAAGATAATCAGAGTTGGGATAGAGGTGATGCCATACTCGGAAGCAAGATCTGGCTCCTCATCTACATTTACCTTTCCAAATACGACGTTGGAATGAGAAGCGGCAAGCTGATCAATAATCGGACCCTGCATACGGCACGGACCGCACCAGGAAGCCCAGAAATCAAGCAGTACTGGCTTGTCAGACTTTAAAACGGTTTCTTCAAAATTGCTTTTTGTAATAGTTAAAACGGACATAGTAAAACTCCTTTCGCTAAATAGTATGCACCCAAGTAGGGGTGATGATTCAAGTAAAATAATTATAGTGCCAACAGTTTTTCAATCAATGCTTCAACGAGGCGTGCAGAGTGATATGATGCCATCTTGGAAAACTGTGTGTAATCCATAGTTGCACTTCCGTCTGCCTTGTCGGAGATTGAACGAATGATCAAAAATGGAACTTCATTTAAAGAAGCAACATGGGCAATTGCACCGCCTTCCATCTCAGCACAAAGACCATGGAAGGTGTCAATAAGCCAATTTTTCTTTTCCTGTCCGGAAATAAACTGGTCTCCAGTTAGGATTAAGCCCTCATAGACTGTAACATCTGGATTTGCCTCATGGCTGCAGGAAACAGCCAGATCATGGAGCAGTTTGTCAGAGGTAAATACCTTTCCAGTACCTGGAACATCACCTGGCTTATAGCCAAGATCTGTAACGTCGAGATCATGCTGGATCACCTCAGTGGAGACAACAATATCGCCAATATTGATGCGGGAATCTAAGGATCCGGCAGCACCTGTGTTTACGATCATCTTTACATCAAACAGATCAATTAACATCTGTGTGCAGGCTGCTGCATTCACCTTTCCGATTCCGGCCTTTACGATAACAACAGGATACTCATGGATGGTACCGCAAAAGAAAGACAGTCCGGCCTTTTTGACGGTCTTTTCAAGTGAAAGATGCTCAAGCAAAAGATCAATTTCCTGCTGCTCGGCACCGATAATACCAAGTGTTTTCTTCATAAAAGTATCTTAAAACCACCTTTCTTGACAATTAGAGTCAGGCACGGATAAACTGGAGTTTCGTGAACTGACCTCAGGGGAGATTGCGCCCCTGATAAGATACAGTATATCAGTACAACTCGAAGATTGCAAGTATCAGATGATGAATGACTCGGTCATTGAATGGACGAGGATTAAAGCGCCTGTGTTCTAAATCATGCCCAAGAATCTTCTAGTAGAAAGTCGCGAATATTGCGGTGCTTGATTCCATTTCTGCTCATATCAAATTCATCGAGAGATACGACATACTTTGGAAAATTGTCTCGAATGTTATCATACACGCCAAATTCACGCTGAATGGTTTCGGGTGATGCGAGTAGGTAGGTTACTTGAATATAGAGGCGCTCTCCACGCTTGTCACATACGAAATCGACTTCTTTGTTTCCCTCTTTTCCAACTGTGACGGTGTAGCCACGGCGCAGTAGTTCCATGTAAATGATATTTTCAAGAATTAGATTGATATCGCGCATGTTGCCGCCGAAGACGGCTTCTCGAATACCGTGATCTGCGATATAATACTTTTCATTTGAAGATAAAAGCTGTTTTCCTTGAAGATCCTGACGTTTTACCTGATAAAATAGGTAGGCATCACAACAATATTTTAAATAATTGAGAATGGTATCTGCAGAGACAGAACGTTTCTCATTTTTTAAGAATTTCACCAAAGAGGAAGCAGAAAATGGTGTCCCTATGTTTGACATAATATAAGCTGTGATTCGCTCTAGCAGATCAACATCGCGAACCTTGTTTCTTTTGACAATATCTTTTAACTGAACTGAGTTAAAAAGATCTGTTAAATATTGAATGGATGGTTCCTCGGCATAACGAAGGTTAGACAAGTATGGCATACCACCCGATACAAGATATTTTTGAAAACAGCTTGAAATTGATTCATCTGGTGCAGTGAGATGGTACAATTCAAGAAATTCTGCAAATGAAAAAGGATAAATAATAAATTCAACATATCGGCCACCAAGATAGGTAGCAAGTTCGCCGGACAACAGTTTGGCATTCGAACCTGTAATGTAAACGTCGCAGTCAAGCGTGATTCGTAGAGAATTAATGCATTTTTCCCAATCTGTTACTTCTTGAATTTCATCAAAGAAAAGGTAGACTTTTCCATCAATGGAAGAAGCAAGCTTTGTGATTTCATCATGCAGAGCCTGTGCAGTTTGCAGGTAGGTGTATCTCATATCCTCAAAGTTAATTGAGATAAATTGGGACGAATCAACACCGGATGCTTTTAATTCGTCTTTTATTAGTTCTAGCATAACGGATTTTCCACAGCGACGGATACCAGTCATAACCTTGACTAAATCGCTTCCGATAAATGGTCGGATGCGTTTCATATATAATTCACGTTTAATCATAAAAGAGGCTCCTTTCATATAATAGTGAGTATATCATATCACTAGTATACTAGATAAAACAAGCAAATATTACAATTTTATCTAGTATAAAAGATAAAATTGGATATATTAGGGATTTTATCGAGTATAAAAGATGAAAAATGATTTGAAACCAAATTATAATATAAAGATCAAACTTATCCATCTAGGAACAACGATTTGGGCTTGCGGTAAGATAGCATTTGTATTATAGTAGTGAAAAAAGTGCCAGACTCGAGTTGACGTATCGGAAAGGGTTCGTTAAGTGAGCTGTCATGAAAAATAGAGTTGAAGTTTGGAGGAAAATGGTAGTGAATATTAAACTAGTAAAGCTGACTGCTGAATATAAGAAGCAGCTGACAGATATGATGGATGAGTGGCTGGCAGTCGAAAAGGACTTCTCTCCATATGCAATTCGAAAGAATGATTACCATGATTTTGAGTACTATTTGGAAAATCTGGAGACAAAAGAAGGTGAAAAGCCTGGTCTTGTGCCGGACTCTGTCTATTTTTGTTTGGATATCGACCGCAATATTTTTGTCGGTGCTGTGAATATTCGCCATTATTTAAACGAAAGTCTTTATAAGAGTGGTGGGCATATTGGCGATGGGATTCGTCCGAGTGAGAGAAGAAAAGGTTATGCGACAGCGATGATTGGTCTGGCTCTTGAAAAATGCAAAGAACTTGGCATTAACAAGGTGCTAATGACCTGCGATAAGACCAATATTGGATCAGCAAAATCAATTATAAATAACGGTGGTGTGTTGGAGTCTGAGTTTGAAGAAGACGGTGTGGTGGAGCAGAGATATTGGATTACGTTGGTTTCAATTTAAATTGCGAAGGTGTCAGATGCAAAGGCTTTGCCAGATATGCAAGTCTAGCTGTGGAAGATGAACATTTAACGCGGTGATCGGCGTGAATAGCTTTATCATATATTAAGGAAAGGAAAACAGAATGCAGTATCGAAAGGATAGAAAAGGCAATGACATCTCTTTACTAGGATTTGGATGTATGCGATTTGAGGGAAGTGGAACAGGAGAATATTTTCAAAAGGCAAATGATCAGGTGATGGAGGCCATCAGACAGGGTATAAACTACTTTGATACTGCATATGTCTATAAAAATAATGAAAAAGTGCTTGGACGCATTCTGGCTGAGAACAATTGCAGAGATCAGATCTATATCGCAACGAAGCTTCCGCAGTATATGGTGAGATCAGTTGCGCAGGCAGAAAAAATCTTTAATCAGGAGCTGGAACTTTTGCAGACCGATCATATTGATTATTATCTGATGCATATGCTGAATGATTTAGCTTCTTGGAACCGCTTAAAAGCGATGGGGCTTGAGGATTGGATCAAGGAGAAAATGGTCAGCGGAAAGATTCGAAATATCGGTTTTTCCTATCACGGCAATACCGAGAATTTTAAGCCAGTTGTAGATGTATTTGATTGGGATTTTTGTCAGATTCAGTATAACTATTTGGATGAAAACATTCAGGCCGGAAAAAAGGGTCTTTTATACGCGGCAGAAAAAGGACTTCCAGTGATTATCATGGAGCCTCTTCGCGGAGGTCGCCTTGTTGGAATGCTTCCAGAGACAGCAAAAAAGCGCATTGCAAAGTCTGATGTAAATGAGTCAGCTGCTTCGCTTGCACTTCGATGGCTTTACGATCAGCCACAGGTAACATGTGTGTTATCTGGCATGAATTCAATGGAGATGGTAAATGAGAATTGTAAAACTGCATCACTGGCATTGCCAGGTTGCCTGACCGATGATGAGAGACAGCTGATTGAGGATGTGAAAAACGATATCAAAAATAGTGTAAAGGTAGGCTGTACAGGATGCAATTATTGCTGCCCATGTCCGAAGGGAGTAGATATTCCAGCTGTTTTTCAGTGCTATAATCAGCTGTCAGAGGACAGTCATGCGCGCTGGCGCTATATTCAGATGACGACATTTAGAAAAGAGACAACAAATGCTGCAAAATGTGTTGGCTGTGGTGCCTGTACAAAGAAATGTCCTCAGAATCTGGATATACCGCAGCTATTGAAGGAAGCTAAAAAGGAGCTTGAGACTCCGATGTTCAAGATTATAAATTGGGGAACGCATTTTTTCCATTTTTATTAAGATATAATATAATTAGAAGAAAAAAAGGGAAAAGCCGCAGCTTCTCCCTTTTTTATAGCGTCTTTTGTTTATCTTTGTACATCAAAGCTCTGGTTCATAAGTCTCTGGATACTCTCAACATCAGTGATATTTGTATCACCGTGAATTGAGTGCTTCATAACAGAGGAAGCAACGGCAAAGTTGACAACATCTCTTGGCTTATAATTGTTCATGAGAGCATAAATAAGGCCGGATGAGAAGGCATCGCCGCCGCCTACACGGTCAAGAATTTGGAAGCGGAAAAGCTTGCTTTCGTATGTCTGTCCATTATAATACAGGTAAGCCTTTAAGGAGTTTTCGCTGCTTGAGTGGGTGTAGCGAACATGTCTTGCAATTGCTTTGAAATGATAGCGGTCTGCCATTGCCTGGAAGATGCGGTCTTGCTCTTCGTAATCAGGCTGCATGGACATGCCATCCTTTAAATCATGACCATTTTCATCCTGTAAGTGAAGTGGCTCAATACCAATAAGCACATCGACATATGGAAGGTAACGACTGATGATATCTCTTGCCTCATCGAAGCTCCACAGCATACTGCGGTAATTGCAGTCAAAGCTGATTGTCATGCCGAGCTGTCTTGCAGCGTAGATTGCAGCTTCGATTAAGATTTGGCAGCTGTTAGAAAGTGCCGGTGTGATTCCGCTTAAGTGAAGCCAGTCATAGCCTTCAAGCAAAGCCTTAAAGTCAACAGTAGTATAGTCATATTCTGCAAAGGCGGAATGCTTGCGGTCATAAATTACTTTAGAGGAACGTACACCGATTCCTTCCTCAAGGAAATAAACGCCCATGCGCTCGCCGCCGAAGATAATAGGGGATGTATGTACATCATTTGCCTTTAAGGAGCGGACTGCGCTTCGTCCGATATCATTGTCAGGAAGGACAGTAAATACTGTAGTATCAACGCCAAGGTTTGCTAAAGAGACAGCAACATTTGCCTCAGCACCGCCAAAATTGACAACGTAAGAGCTGGTAGTGCGGATCTTCTCATAATCCGGAGGGGAAAGACGCATTAAAAGTTCGCCGATTGTGATAAACTTCATGATTTTTGATTCCTTTCTTTCACTATTAGAGAACGTTTCACTATTACTGTCATTATAGCTAATCTGTAAGAAAATTACAAGTAAAATTAAAATAGTATCAGGTTGCAAAATCTTTTATAGTAAACTATAATGGAATTTAAGTTAGGTTTTTGCCTGGCTTAGATACGCACAAGACAGCATGGAGGTACATACAGTATGGTTCAATTATTTGAAAGTGGTGCATACCTGATTGACGGAAAAGAGCTGATCGCAGACAATGCAGATGCGGCAGTGCAAGTAGCGGCAAAGACAGGCCGTACAATTTCAAAAGAGGAAGCGGCAAAGCAGACGATGGCATATAAGATTCTGCAGGCGCATAACACATCAGGGGACGACGAGCATTTAAAAGTGAAGTTTGATCGTCTTACTTCACATGACATTACCTTTGTTGGAATTATCCAGACAGCAAGAGCCAGCGGACTTGAAAAATTTCCAGTTCCGTATGTGTTGACCAACTGCCACAATAGTCTTTGTGCAGTCGGTGGAACGATCAACGAGGATGACCATATGTTTGGCCTCTCCTGCGCACAGAAATACGGCGGTGTCTATGTACCTCCGCATTTAGCCGTTATTCACCAGTATGCAAGAGAAATGCTTGCAGGATGCGGAAAGATGATTCTTGGTTCAGACAGTCATACACGCTATGGTGCACTTGGAACAATGGCATGTGGTGAGGGAGGACCAGAGCTTGTAAAGCAGCTTCTTGGTCGTACTTACGATATTGATATGCCTCAGGTTGTTGCAATTTATCTGACAGGAAAGCCTGTAAAGGGTGTTGGCCCGCAGGATATCGCATTGGCAATCATCAAGGCTGTATTTGCAAACGGCTATGTAAAAAATAAGGTAATGGAGTTTGTCGGACCTGGTGTTGACAATCTGTCTGTTGATTACCGTATCGGTGTCGATGTTATGACTACTGAGACTACATGTCTTTCATCTATCTGGAAGACAGATGAGAAGGTACAGGATTTCTATGAGATACACAGACGTCCAGAGGAGTATAGAGAGTTAAATCCGGGAGCAGTGGCATATTATGACGGTGTTGTATGTGTTGATCTGTCAGCAGTTCGTCCGATGATCGCAATGCCATTCCACCCAAGCAATGCATATACGATTGATGAGCTGAATGCTAATCTTGATGATATTCTGGCCGATGTAGAGAAGCGTGCGGCAGTGAGTCTTGGAAATAAAGTTCCATTTACGCTGCGTGACAAGGTAAGAGACGGCAAGATGTATGTTGATCAGGGTGTTATCGCAGGATGTGCAGGTGGTGGTTTTGAAAATCTGTGTGATGTTGCCGACATGTTAGATGGACAGAGCATCGGTGACGGACGTTTCTCATTAAGTGTATATCCGGCATCTCAGCCTGTTTATATGGAATTAATTAGAAACGGCAGCATTGCAAAGATCATGGAAACTGGTGCAACTGTTAGAACAGCATTCTGTGGACCATGCTTTGGTGCAGGTGATGTTCCGGCAAATAATGCATTTTCAATTCGTCACTCAACAAGAAACTTCCCGAATCGTGAGGGTTCAAAGGTCAACAACGGACAGATCGCATCAGTTGCACTTATGGATGCACGTTCAATTGCAGCTACAGCACTTAATAAAGGCCGCCTGACAGCAGCAACTGATATTGATGTGAACTTTACAAAGCCAAAGTACTATTTTGACAGTCATATCTACGAGAAGCGCGTTTATAATGGTGTAGGAAAGGCAGATCCATCTGTAGAAATTCAGTTTGGACCAAATATCAAGGATTGGCCGTCAATGGTACCGCTGACCGATAATATCTTATTAAAGGTTGTATCTGAGATCCACGATCCTGTAACGACAACTGATGAACTGATTCCATCTGGTGAAACATCATCATTCCGTTCTAATCCGCTTGGTCTTGCTGAGTTTACGCTCTCCAGAAAGGATCCGGAGTATGTTGGACGTGCTAAGAAGGTTCGTGCAGCAGAAGAAGCACGTGAGGATGGAAAGTGTCCATGTCAGGCAGATGATGAGGTAGCAGCTGCATTTAATGAGATTCATAAGCTGTTCCCAGATGTAAAGGCAAGCGAGACAGAGATTGGCTCTGTAATTTATGCAGTAAAGCCGGGAGATGGTTCTGCAAGAGAGCAGGCAGCATCCTGCCAGCGTGTACTTGGCGGTCTTGCTAATATTGCGAAAGAGTATGCAACAAAGCGTTATCGCTCGAATTTGATTAACTGGGGTATGATTCCATTTATCTTCGAGCCAGAGAAGCTTCCATTTGCAAATCTGGATTATATTTTTGTTCCAGGTATTCGTGATGCTGTTAAGGAAAAGCAGCCTAAGGTAACAGCTTATGCTGTCAAGGATAACGCACTTGAGAGCTTTGAGCTGGAGATTAAGCAGCTTACAGATGATGAGAGACAGATTATTCTTGATGGCTGCCTGATCAACTACTATAAAAGTCATTAAAATCTGATACTATTCAGATAAGTTTAAGCAGCGGTTTTTCAGCGCAGAGATATATGCTGGGAAATCGCTGCCTTTTTATAAAAATTGCAACTATTCATAATTGGGAGGAATGACGATGGAGCGTGTTAATTTACAGGAAGGCTGGCGTTTTGCCAAGGCAAACAGCAATGAGTGGACGCCGGTGAGTGTGCCGGGAACTGTTTTATCCGGTCTTTTAGAGGCAGGTAAAATGCAGGATCCGTATTACCGTGAAAATGAATATGAAGCAAGAGAGCTTCTGGCAAAGGATTATGTCTTTGAAACTGATTTTTGTATTTCAGAGGAGCAACTAAATAAGAAGCACTGCGTATTAGTCTGCGAGGGACTTGATACATTGGCTGATGTTTACGTAAATGAGAAGCTAGTCGGAAAGGCTGATAATATGCACCGCACATGGCGCTTTGACTGCAAGGACGCATTGCAAAAGGAAAATCATCTTCGCATTTACTTTCATTCAGCACTGACTTACATTCGTGAGCATGAGGCAACACCGGGAAAGGAGATTACCTATGAGCCAACAGGTGGTATTTTAGGTAATCAGTATATTAGAAAGGCACATTCTATGTTTGGCTGGGACTGGGGCGCACAGCTGCCAGATATAGGCATCTGGAGAGATTTATATCTGGAGTGTTATAATGCAGGCCGCATTGAGGATGTGGTAATTCGTCAGAAGCACACATGGAAAGAGCGCCCTCAGATGGGTGAGCTGTCTCAAGAGGAATATATTGAGGCAGTTGAGCAGTCTGATACAGTTTCTCTTAGTGTGGAGGTGAAGCCTGAACAGGATACAAATTTAGAGAATACAAAAGTAATAGTCACATTGACAGATCCAAAAGGCGTGCAGCTAGAGCAAGTAGTTTTGCCGACAATAAAAGAAGCAGTCTGTGCAGAAATTTTGGTAGCGCAGCCAAAGCTTTGGTGGTGCAATGGGCTTGGGGATCAGCCACTGTATAAGGTGCAGGTATCTTTGGTGGATAACAATCAGTGTGTGCTTGATTCAAAGGAATATTTTATTGGTCTTCGTGAACTTACAGTCAGCACAAAGAAAGATGAGTGGGGAAATGAGTTTGCATTTGTAATAAATGGCATTCATATTTTCTCAATGGGAGCTGATTATATTCCAGAGGACTGCATCTATCCATGGATCACGAAGGAGCGCATAGAGGCATTGATCCGATCTTCTGTAAAAGCTAATTATAACATGCTTCGTGTATGGGGCGGCGGTTATTATCCATCAGATACATTTTATGATTTGTGTGATCAATATGGTTTGATTGTATGGCAGGATCTGATGTATGCCTGCAACGTCTATGATTTTACAGAAGAGTTTGAAAAGAATATTTGTCAGGAAACAGTAGATAATGTGCGCCGTCTGCGTCACCATGCAAGTCTGGGACTATGGTGCGGAAATAATGAACTAGAGTCTGCATGGGATCATTGGGGTATTTCAGAGACACATAGTCCGCTGCTCAAGGGAGATTATATAAAGCAGTTTGAATACGTGCTTCCGAAGGTAACAAAGGCAGAGGATCAAGCAACATTTTATTGGCCATCATCACCATCATCAGGCGGATGTCTTGATAATCCAGACGATCATGACAGAGGAGACTGCCATTACTGGGATGTATGGCATGGCATGAAGCCATTTTCAGATTATCGCAGTCATTATTTCCGTTTCTGCTCTGAGTTTGGATTTCAGTCCTTCCCGGAAAGAAAGACAATTGATACATTTGCTCTGCCGCAGGACTGCAATATTTTTTCACCAGTTATGGAGAGTCATCAGAAAAACGGTACAGCAAACGGAAAGATTTTATATTATATTTCCGAGAATTTCCGTTATCCAAAGGACTTTGACAGTTTAGTATATGTAAGTCAGGTGCTTCAGGGTATTGCAATTAAGGCAGGAGTAGATCACTGGAGAGCAAACAGAGGACGCTGCATGGGTGCACTGTATTGGCAGTTAAATGATAACTGGCCGGTGGCATCCTGGGCAAGTATCGACTATTTTGGACGTTGGAAGGCACTTCATTACATGGCAGCTCGTTTCTTTGCACCAAAAGCTGGTTATATATATACAGAAGGAGCAAAGGCCGTTATCAGTGCAGCAAATGAGACACTTGAGAATCAGTCACTGACCGTAACAGTGCGCATCAGGGATGTGGAGCTTAATGTATTATTTGAGGAAACTGTGGAGACGACAGTAAAGGCACAGAGCAGTATTCATGTGCTGGAGCGAGATTTTGCAGATGTAATCGGATCAAAGAAGCGCCGCGTGTTTGCAGAGGCAGTTTATACATGGCAGGACGGCACGACAAGTACTGAGGCAGAAAGTTTTGTTCCATATAAGCATATGGATCTTTTACAGCCACAGATTGAGACTTCTGTAACAGAAAATGATGGCACTATTACAATACAGATAAGTGCAGACTGCTTTGCACCGTTTGTATGGTTAGAGACAGAAGAGGATGTTATTTTCTCAGATAACTGCTTTGATTTAACATCGGAAGATACAAAAACAATCTACATACGAAAGGAAGATGTTTTGTCAGGAAAGATGTTAAGTGCAGATAATGTACGAAAAACACTTAAGATAAGAAGTCTTCGCGATACATACGAGCAGTAATAGCCATAAGTTGTAATGGAAAAACAACTTGAAAAATAAGCCATATCATGCTATTCTGATATAAGAAAGAATTGGAAAGGTGAAGGTCGAAAAATCTATGGGGAAGATAAGAGAGCGGTTTTTACAATGCAAAAAGAACCGGGGCGGTTTTACTCTGGTTGAGATGATCGTTGTGCTGGTTATCATTGCAATTCTGGCGTCTTTGATGTTAGGTGCACTGAATGGCTACATAGACAAGGCAAAGGAAAAGGAAGTGCTTGCTGACTGCAGAAGTGTAGTGTTAGCGGCTAATACAGTTGGATCTGAGGTTTATTCAGGAAAGACGGCGTATCGTCCGCGTACACAGGTGCAGGAGCTTTCAGGCGTAAAGCAAAATCCAGATGTTGGTTCTGATACAGGCTGTGTAGTTGAGTATGATTCTCAGTGCAATGTCATAGGTGTTGCATGTTGGACGGGTGACATTACAGCTCAGTACCTGGCACCGAATACAGCGTATAATTCATCTGCTACGGCAAAGATGGAAATCATTGATAAGGGTGCAATTGTTATATCAGACAATTGGTCTTCTTTAAATGAGCATGCAAAGGATGTAGATGAAAACGATCAGGATTTTACGATTGATTAAGTCAGGAGGAGCAAAATGAAATCACTTGCAAAGAAATTAAAGAAAGCTAAGGAAAACAAAAAGGGTTTTACACTTGTTGAAATTATCGTTGTGCTTGTCATTATCGGTATTTTGGCATCTTTGATGTTAGGTGCATTGAATGGCTATATCGACAAGGCAAAGGAAAAGACACTGACAGCAAACACAAGAAGCATTTATCTGGCAGCTCAGACAGTAGCGAGCGAACAGTATGCAAACGGCAATACTACAGATATCCTTTCAGACGATAAGAATCTTGCAGATGTAGATTCGCTTTCTGGCGGTCTTTTGACGCAGTATGGAAGTGGAAACTATGCAATTACAGTTGAAGCTGGAAAGGTTATTTCTGTCAGTGTAACCGACAGCGGAATAAAAAAGACCTGCACGATTACAGATGGAACGATCAAAATCGAGTAAGTGGCAAAATGACATGGATTGAATTGATATACAGCCTTCCCTTCATACTGATGGGGGGCTGTATATTTTCATTTGCAGATGTTGTTGCAGACAGACTTCCGAGAAAAATCTCGTTTGTAAAGGGAAGATCGTATTGTCCATCTTGTGGTCATACACTTGCCTGGTATGATATGATTCCGGTAGTCAGCTGGCTGCTTCTTAGAGGAAAATGCCGACAGTGCAGGTGTCGGATTCCGGCTAGATATCCAGTTACGGAAGCAATGGGAATGGCAGCCGCAGAGATTAGTTTATTATGTTTTGGAGGTTGGAATGGCTACTGGCATGAGATTAACCTTTGTGTTGTGACTGTCTTTTCTTTGCTGACACTTTTATTAATCATTGCACAGATTGATCAGCAGACAATGGAGATTCCAAATGGTCTTGTTATTGCCTGCATAGTGCCAGCGGCGATGGCTGTATTTGCATTTCCAGATGTCACATTAACAGAACGGATGATTGGATTTTTTTCAGTCAGTCTGCCGCTATTTGCGATAACGCTTGCTGTGCCTGGAGCATTTGGCGGCGGAGATATTAAGCTGATGGCGGTGATCGGATTTTTTCTTGGCTGGAAAATGAGTCTGACTGCGTTTATGCTTGCTGTATTTTCAGGAGGTATTTATGGAATCGGACTTCTCTTGTCAAAGAAAAAGGGTGCAAAAGAGCATTTTGCATTTGGCCCGTTTTTGTGCGCAGGGACAGCGCTGACTTTATTTGTGGGAGAATGGCTGCTTTCCTGGTATCTATCCATAATTTTTTAAAAGGGGGGACTTATGCCAAAGTATCAATATACGGCGAAGGATGTCGCAGGAAAGAAGAAAAAAGGACAGCTTATGGCAGCTGATGAGGCTGCACTTTACGAGCTTTTAAGGGGAGAAAATCTGTTTTTGATTTCCTGCCGTCTGGCACAAAAGGAGAAAAAAAATACATACCGTCTTACTCCAAGGCAGCTTTCTGAGTTCTGTAGGCAGCTTGGAACTTTGCTTGGCGCAGGTGTTCCGCTTGTGAGGGCTCTTAATCTGATGCAGGCAGAGGAGACGATTAAGCCAAAACAAAAGGCAATATATGAAAACATGATTCGAAGTGTCCGCCGTGGAAATTCATTTGCTGATACGATGAAGGATCAGGGAGATGCCTTTCCAGAGCTGCTCATAAATATGTTTCGCGCGGCACAGGAGTCAGGCCGTATGGATCAGACAGCACTTAGAATGGCAGAGCATTATCAAAAGGAGTATCGTTTAAGTGCAAAGATTAAGAGCGCTACGCTGTATCCAAAGATTTTGTGCGGAGTAATTGTTGTGGTTGTCATGATTTTATTTTGCTATATTATGCCAAAATTTATGGATGTGTTTGCTAATTTGGAGCTGCCAGCTGTGACAGTGGCATTGATGGCTGCATCTGGTTTTATGCAGAGAAATTGGCTGTGGGTATTGTTTGGCATTGCTGTTTTATATGTGATTGCAAAAGCAGTGTTGGAGCTTCCAAAGATTCGTTTAGAGGTGGATCGAATTAAGTTAAAGATTCCTAAAATTGGCATTTTGATTCAGACGATTTATACAGCGCGTTTTGCAAGAACACTTTGTTCTCTTTACACAAGCGGTCTGCCTATTGTGACAGCGCTTCAGGTGAGCAAGGATACGATTGGAAATCGTTATCTGGAATCTCAATTTGACGAAACAATTGCTATGGTGAGGCGTGGAGAGTCTTTGTCAGATGCTCTGGCACATATTGATGGATTTCACAAAAAACTGGCAGGAAATGTAGCTATTGGCGAGGAAACAGGAAGTCTTGATACCATGCTTATCTCAGCGGCTGACAATTTTGAATATGAATCTGAGCAGGCAATATCACGTCTGATTAGCTTTTTGGAACCGGCAATGATTATTGTGATGGCAGTAATCGTAGGAATGATTATGATTGCTGTGATGCTTCCGCTGTTAAATATGTATGCAGAGATTGAGGCAAGTGGAACAATGTAAGGAGAGAAGATGGAGCTTTCAGTATATATTTCAAATGAACGAATAGAAATCGTGGCCGGAACTGGGTCAAAATCAAAGGCAAAGATAAAAAAAGTATATAGTCTGGCAGTCCCGGAGGGGACGATTATGAATGGTATCATTACAGGAGAGCAGCGCTTACAGGAGACACTTGAGCAGATTTGGAATCGTTATTCACTTCCAAGAAAAGGAATTTGTCTTGTAATTGATTCCGGAAAGATTATGACAAAGATGCTTGAAGTTCCTTACATGAAGGATAAGGAGCTGATTTCCTGCATTAATAAGGAGTTTGCAGACGGAGAGAAGACTGATCTTGTAACTGATTATTTCCCGTTCCCAAAGAATAGTCCATATGAGATGAATCATATTTTTTGCGCAGCATTGGAAAAAAGTGTAATTGAAAGCTATTTATCCTTGTTTTCTGATCTTAAGCTGAAGGTAAAACGAATCAGCATTGGTCTTGGATGTCTTTTAAGAGCAGTGACGGCAACAGGAATGTTTGCCTATGAGACATGCGTGTTTATGCTGGTACAGGGAAGCACTACGATTAGTGTATTATTTGAAAATGGAAATTATATTTACAGCCGAAGAAACCGTATGTTAAATGATCAGGGAAGCGCTGAATGGATCGAGGAATTGGGACAGATCGCAGATGGAATACGTCAGTTTTACAGACAGCGTCACAGCAGCTATACACTAGACAGTATATATCTGGCTGGTATAGCAGGAGGTAGTGATGACGTGGTAAAAGAGCTTGATACATATATGCAGGAGTATGGCATCAGGGCGAAAACACCGGGAATGATTCAAGGCATTTCATTTGTAAAAGCAGCAATCAGTGATCATGGAGAAATTAACGCAGAGCCGGCATCTTACATTTATGGAATCGGAAATCTGCTTTTGTAAAAGCTGCGAAAGGTGGAGAAAATGGAGAAGCATCAGACAGAAAAGATAAGAAAGATAAAAGCGATTCCGGATCGAAGGATTGATTTTTACTATCGGATGTTAAATGGTCCAGAGCAGTTAAAAAGAAGAAAGAAGCAAAGAATAACAGCGGCACTTGTGATAGCAGCATTTCTGGCAGCCGGACATGTGATTGGTGTTTTAAAGCATAGTGAAAAAGAATATCAAAAAACAATTGCTAAGCTGGAAGCGTTTTTAGAGGATGAAACGAATCAGGCAACTGATGAGAGTGCAAAAAAGCTTGGAGATCAGGTGGAAAAGCAGGCCAATATGATTTTTGATATGGAAAATGCAAAAGCCAATATATACTCTTATCCTATTGTGACAAGTGACGTGTTCAAAACGCTTGAGGATTGCTGTCCAGATAAAGTATTAATTACAATAACAGGATACAATTGTGCAACAGGAGAGCTGCAGTTTGACGCAGTGGCACCAGAAGTTACCGATGTTTCAGAAGTTATTGAGATATGGAAGACACTTGATATTTTCCAGGGCGTCTATTTTACAGGATATACGCAGAATCAGGCACAGGATGGTTATACCGTGAAGGTTGTCTGTATTTTAAGTGAACATGCAGGAAGGCAGGCCGCAGATGAAAATTGATTTTACAGTGACAAAACGAGATAAAAAGTTATTAGTAGGTCTGGCAGTCTGTGCCGCAGTTTTTTGCTTTTACTGGTTTGGTGTGAAGCCGCAGATGAATTGCCTTGATAAGCTGGAAATGCAGCAAGGGGCATTGGAAATGCAGCAGCTTCAGATGCAGGTACATATAGCAGCTCTTCCGGTAGATGAAAAACGTGATGGGGAGCAAAAAAAGCAGCTGGCAGAATTAGAAAGTCATTTCTTTCCATATCAGACTAATGAGGAACTTAATCGTTATCTGACAGATGTGTTTGTGAGTGAGGGGATGATTATGCAGGATTCGACGCTTCGCGCCGGATCGCTTGATGAGATTACACCTTACAGCTTAAGTGAACGTATGGAGCTTTTGAAGAAAAATGAACAGGCAAAACAGACGCAGTCAGGTACGAATGCATCTGCAGACTCAAAGAAGGATGAGATAGATACAAAGACAGAGTATGTCTACAGCGCTCAGGCAGATTATACGGCAATAGGAACAAAAAATCAGGCACTTGCTGTTTTAGATCAGCTTTCAGAAAAGGAAGGGGTCAGAATAGTATCCTTTTCAATTAGTGATGCAGCAGTTAAGACAACAAATAATGGACAGGATGTTCTTCAGGCAGGAAAGCGTCTGGAGGTCAGCATGATGATTTATATGACACGAGGCAGCAGCGATGGCAAATGAAAAAAATATACGAATTGGTGATGTGTTACTTCAGGCCGGCTATATCAATCAGGAAGAGCTTGATGAGGCACTAGAGTATCAGAAAAATAATAAGGGTATTCGTCTTGGTGAAGCATTGATTAAGCTTGGCTTTATCACAGAGCACCAGCAGTTAGAAGCACTTTCAGCACGTCTTGGAAAGCGCTATGTAAAGATTGATAGAGTTATGGTGCAGACAGAGGCAGTAGCAATGATACCAATCCAGCTGGCAAAGAAATATCATATGCTTGCTGTGCAGTATCAGGATAATAATCTTACAATTGTATTGAATGATCCTCTTGATTATTATGGAATTGAGGATATTCGCCAGACTACCGGCATGAACCTTGAAATTTGGCTGACAGAGCTTTTGCCTTTAAATCAGGCAATTGAATACTATTATTCAGAAATCGAGGCAAAAAAGGCCGCCAGCTCAGCAAATGAGATGGCAAGAGAACGTGAGCAGGCACTTGAGGTTGATGCTGATGAGGGAGATTCTGATGCACCGGTTATTAAGCTTCTTGACAACTTGCTTGCACGCGCATTTAGCATGAATGCGTCTGATATTCATATTGAGCCGTTTGAGGAGAAAACATCTGTCAGAATACGTGTAGATGGTCAGCTTCTTGATTATGTCGTGTTGCAAAAGAGTCTTCATCAAAATCTGATTGCCCGCGTAAAGATTTTAGGACAGATGGATATTGCAGAGAAAAGACTTCCGCAGGACGGTCATTTTCGGGCAAGAATCGCAAACCGCGATGTCAATATTCGTACATCAGTGATTCCGACTGTATTTGGAGAAAAGGCCGTGCTTCGTCTTTTAGCTTCTGGAAATATGGTGGCAGATGCCGAGACGTTTGGCATGAATCAGGCACATTTTGAACAGTTTAGCAAAATGCTTGAGGCACCAAATGGCATGATTTACATTACAGGTCCGACAGGTTCCGGAAAAACAACAACACTTTATATGGCACTTCAAAAGCTTAGTAACCGCAAGGTGAATATCGCAACAATTGAGGATCCGGTAGAGTGGAATATTCCGCGTGTCAATCAGTGCCAGGTAAATACTGTTGCGGGGCTGACATTTGAGCGCGGACTGCGTTCTCTTCTTCGTCAAGACCCGGATATTATTATGGTCGGAGAGACAAGAGACGAGGAGACGGCAGCCATTTCAGTACGTGCTGCAATTACGGGTCATCTTGTATTTTCAACACTTCATACAAATGATGCAGTGTCGTCCATTATTCGTCTGATTGATATGGGAGTTGAGCCATATATGGTTGCAAACTCACTAGTCGGTCTAGTGGCACAGCGTCTTGTACGTGTTGTCTGTCCTGAGTGTGGTTACTGGGATGAGCCGACAGAGCAGGAAAAAGCTTTTATAGGGCCAAAGATTACGCGCGTGCGCCGCGCACAGGGATGTAACAGCTGCAGCCATACTGGATATGTCGGAAGACGTGCAATCCATGAGATTCTCTGCGTGGACAATCAGATGCGAAGAATGATTACACAGAGAACTCCTATGGAGGAGCTTAGAAGCTATGCGACGCATTATCTTGGCATGGAGTCGCTAACTGATGAGGCTCTTAAGCTTGTAGCGGATGGTACAACTACTGTCGAGGAGCTTAAGAAGGTGGCATACTATATTTAAAGGAGCTGTATATGATAGAAAAAATGATACGTGAGGCAAGAAGCCAGCGTGCCTCTGATATTCATATAAGCGAAGGACAGGCAGTGTATCTTCGCATTGATGGAAAGCTCATAAAGAGTGACTTAGAGCTGTCAGATGAGATGACGCGAAATCTTATTTTATCGCTTCTTACAAAAGAAAGACAGGAAAGCATCTGGCATGGAGAGGATGCAGATTTTGCACTTGAAACATCAGATGGAAACCGTCAGAGAGTCAATGTATTTTGTCAGCAGGGACGCCTCGCGGCAGCAATTCGTCTGCTTAATGCAAAAGTGCCTACACTCTCGCAGCTTCATCTGCCGCCAGTGCTTCAAAATCTTGCAAATGAGCCGAGAGGATTAATTTTAGTGACAGGACCTACTGGTTCAGGAAAGTCAACAACGCTTGCGGCAATGGTTGATTACATCAATCACACACGTGCAGATCATATTTTAACGATTGAAGATCCGATTGAATATGTGTACGAACAGGATCAGGCTGTGATTCATCAAAGAGAAGTGGGCAAGGATGTTTGTTCCTTTGCGGGAGCACTTCGCTCTGCACTTCGAGAGGATCCAGATGTTATTCTTGTTGGAGAGATGCGTGATTACGAGACGATTTCAGCAGCTGTTACGGCGGCAGAGACTGGTCATCTTGTGCTGTCAACACTTCATACGACAGGGGCAGCTAAGACAGTAGACCGCATTATAGATGTGTGTCCAGTACAGGCACAAAATCATATTCGTATTCAGCTGGCAGGCGTATTAAAGGGTGTTGTGACGCAGTGCCTTGTTCCGCTTATAGACGGCGGCCGAATAGCAGCAACAGAAGTTCTAACAGGAACAGATGCAGTGCTAAGTCAGATACGTGAAGGAAAAACGCATCAGCTTGGAAGCGTAATGCAGTCGGGCGCAGCAGCAGGTATGCATACGCTTGACTATGATCTGGCAAAGCTTGTTTCACGTGGGCTGATTGAGAAAAAAACAGCGCTCAAATACGCACAGGATAAAAGAGAGCTGGAGCAGTGTATATTTTAAGCAGCAAATTTAAACGATAAGACAGCTTGGGAGGTTTGATTTTGATCAGAAATATCTTACAGCGAATCAAAGAAAGCAAGGGAGGCTTTACACTGGTAGAGCTTATGGTGACGATGGTGCTTGTTGGCATATTGCTTGGCGCATCGGCAGCAGGCATTTTTTATTACCAGAAGTGGTCGGTATGGCAGCGTCAGGAACACTATGCCCGTACGCTGTTTTTAGCGGCGCAGTCAGGCATGACACAGTATAGCACTGATAAGCATCTTGAGGCGTTTGATAAGGAAGCACAAACCTCTGCACAGGCAATTGTAAGACAAAACAAGCTTTTGGTTCCAATTACTGATGAAAACGGACAAGTGGTAAATGTATCAACGATCTGGAAAAACGATGATGGACAGACCACTTCGAACTTGTACTATGTGACAGGAACGCCAGCTGATTATAAAGCTTACAAAAATGGCAGTGCTGATGCTTCACATACGCTTTTGTATGATATTTTTGATGCTTACCTTTATGACAAAACATTGCTGGCAAATGGCTGTGTGAGTGTGGAGTTTGATGCACGAGACGGACTTGTCTACTCTGTTTTGTATAGTGATCGCGTGGAAGCACTTTCCTACACGGGCTGTACAAGCACGATGGCAAATATTGTAAACCGTTCCAAAGAAAACAGAAAGGGAAGCGGAAGTGACAATTCTACAGGTCTTTGCTTTGGCTATTATGGAGCAGATTCCTTGTCAAAGGCAGCTGATACAGCGACTAAAGTTAAGGTTTTAAATGCATCTTTACATAATGAAGAGACTTTAAATCTGACATGGAAGCTTTCAGAGGGAGAGACGGCAGTTTCCCTAATGAATTATCAGGTAATGATATGTGATGCAAAGACGAATGAGGAGCTTCTTGAGATTTCTTTTAATAACGCATCTTTAAGCGGACAGAAAACAGAAGAAGGTTATTATTACAGTATACCATCTGAGTCGGCAGAGGATGAGTTAAAGGTGGTTGCGGCAGAAGTGACGAGCTTTGCAGGAAAAAAAGAAGAAAAGCTTGGTACATATCCATTTCTTGCATATATAGATGAAGAGCTAAACGTCACGCTCGTGCTTGATGCAGTTGATTTAAGTGCAACACAGGCTGCCTATGAGACATACAGAAGAACAGGCGAGCCAGGTGAGCTTATGAATACGCTTAGTCTGCATCGTTTTGGACTGGAACAATATGGTGTTGATGAAATCAGCTGTATTGTGCAGGGCGGCGGATCAGGCTATCAAATTACAGGGCGCAGACAAAGCAATTCTGAGCTTATGTATTTTGCGCGTGAGGATGGCGAAGATACTGATGAGGACATTGGTACATCGTATGAAATTCAAAACGCAAGACATCTTTATAACATCCGTTTTGCAGAAATGATTACGGATGCAGCTGTCTATGCAGCAGAGGAAGATGAAAAAAGCGAAAATACATATATCGTTTCAAGAGACTTTGCCTGGGGCTATGAAAAAGAAGATGACGAGAGTGATGAGACATTGCAAGAGTCAGATTCAATTTTGGCGAAGGGAATGGTCTATCAAAACGGACTTCCGGTAAAAGAGGCAGACACAGCATTTCCTATGATTACACAGCTTAGAGAGGGAAGCAGTCTTGGCTCTAAGGACGGCGATGAAGTTTACACGATTGACTACCTTACATTGTCAGATAAAGCAAATATGGGAACAGGAAGTTCAAGCCGCTGGTATCCGCAGGGCGATGGTACAGCATTTGTACTGGAAAATTTAGGTACGATTCATGATCTTTGCCTTGATCATGTGTCAGTTACTGGTGATCAGAATACGGCAGCAGTTTGTGCTTACAATGGCGGAACGCTGGAAAATCTGACAGTTGCAGGAAGCATTGGAGCAAAAGATTTTGCAGCTGGTATTTTTGCAGCATCACTTCCAATGAAGGAGGAAGATGAGACGCTTTCAAAGCTTGTCAATCATGCAAAGGTTACAGCAGACGGGACAGCCGCAGGAATTGTGGCACAGACAAAAGAAAAAGTTTTATTGGAAGATTGTGTTAACACAGGAGTAATAGAGGCAGCTGTGGCAGCAGGAATCACAACAGCAGAATGCGAAAATCTGGTTCTGATGCGCTGTCAGAATTATGCACCGATAATTTCCTCTGACAACGAGTCATATGGCATTACGAGTAATTTAACAGCAAATTTGACTGATTGTGTCGGCGTGAGTGAAAACGTTTATCCAATTGCAGCAGATGCAAATGAAAGTGAAAACTGCCTGTATTTCATATCAGGAGGAGAAAAACTTGAAGATGCGTTGCTAGCTGATATATGTGATATTTCACTTACAATAGGCGAGACAGATGCAAATGGCTCTTACAGAGAGTATCCATTTGTGGAAGCATCAGAAGGACAGCTTCAAAATCTGATTAAACATCAGTCGGTAGACGTTCCTGTTTTTCCATCATCCTCATTTGATATAAAAGAGCAGCGCTGCCCTATCTATACGGCTTTTTTGAATGGCACATGCAAGCTGTCCGATGTGACGCTTACATGGCTTAATGAAGGGACATATAAGTTTGATGTGCTGTACGCAGATGCAGAGGACGGTGTTTGGAAAGAACTTGCTGCAGGTTTGCAGGCAGCAGGCAAGGATGTTTATGATGGTGGTACAGTTTCTGTGAAAGCACCTGACGCAGTAGAGGCAAGTGCGCTCAAAATCATAGTGACAGGTGCGACAGATGGATGTGACGTGGCACTAGGAAGCATCGAGGTAGCAGGAAGCTGGAACACGGAAGGCGTAAAGGTTGCCTGCGAATCATATGATTCAAACAATAACGAAGACCAGGAAGACCAAAAAGAAAATCAAAAAGAAAATACAGATGATAATAAGTCAGAAAAGGGGCAAAAAACACCAGGTATCGGAACTGAGCTGTATGTTTATAAAGAAGATGAACTTACAGAAGAAGATCAGGCAGAAATTTACACAAAGTGGACAGCTTTTGCAGGAAGCTTGTCTGTCTCACCTCTTCTTTTAAATACAGAAGAAGCAAAGACAGATGAGGACAGCGAAAATATACGTATACGTGTATGGGAAAAGCTAAGCAGTGAGTTGACAGATCTTACAGTATTCGATAAGTCAGAACCAAAGCCTGGTATTCCAGGCGGAATCACATTTACAAAGGAGAACGGATCATGGATGATTCGTTTTTGGCCAGGTCTTTTTGCCGAATACTATGAGTATGAAGCTGAGTATGAAACATATGAAAGAGACAGTAATAATCAGCCTGTTCTGGAAAACGGTCTTTTAAAGCGGATTAAAATTGGAAGTAAGAATGGAGAGATAACAGATAATTTCTTAGAACTGCCAGATGAATTAGAAGGACAAAAGGTTGACGCTGTTGTATTTCATGTAAGAGCCGTCAATAAAGAGGGAACATCTGAGTGGAGTACTGCGCAGGCGGCAGACGAAAGAATACAGCTGCCAGCTTTGTCATATCATCTGAGGCTTTGCAGCGAAAACACTAGTGTGTCAGATGATAAAGATAAGACAGCTTTGTATGAGATTGTAATTGACAACAAGGATGATTTTACGTCAATTACTGCTGGCGACAGAGAGTTAACAGTGACAGCTGTGTATTCATCAGCCGATTCGGATGAAGAAAAAAGTCAATCATCATCTGTAAAGTTTGGATGGGAAAAGACAGGACATATTGCAGTTACAAGCAAAGAGGCGATTACTATTAATTGTCGTGTGTCGTGTCAAGGTTATAAGAGCTCTACCTATTCAGAAAAAACATTTGATGTGCTGAGTGCAAATACTGTATGTGAAAACGAAGCGGTATTTGATGCTTCATTAAAGCCAGACAGAATGTATTCTGGTTTTAAAAACAAGGATGCATCTTTGTATCAGATTTTGGCAGGTCATGCACAAAAGAAGGAAATGGAGATTCAAACAGCGTTAGAGGCTGTTGATGAAGAACTTCAGGTACCGGTTCAGTATCAGGCATCAATAAAGAAATGCAGCACAGACAAGATGGAGCAGATGCATTTTGATACAGCTGACTGTACTGAAATGACAGTTGTTGCATATCCTGTTACCTTAATGTCAGGTCAGGTTGAGCTGGGTCATATTGTGTGTCAGGCAAATGGAAGCGAAAGTTGGAGTGCAGCAGATCTTCTTGCAGCGCAAGTGACAAATGATGGAGTTTCTGCTGCGCCAGAAAATTCTGCGTTTTCATCAGGTGACAGTCTGATTCAGTCAGGAAAAGTTATGGATGGCTATGCGATTTTAGCAGAAGATGATGGCTACAGACTTTATTATTCACCTCTTTTGAAAAATAGCGCATTAATGCAGCACTCATCATCTGATCAGAGTCTGTACGGTGTTTGGCGCTATGAACTTACTCAAGAAGAAAGCGAAATTACACTTCCTGTATTGATTAGCGTAAATAAAAAGACAACAGATGATGACGAGATTGATGCTTCAAATGGCGCGCTTGTCATGTGGGATGCTGAAAGTGAGAAACCAAAGTATGAGGGTATATCATATGAAGTTAACGTTACAGCTTTATCGAAGACAAACGAGGAGACGCTTTTACTATCAAAAGAAGAAATAGCTTCAGATGAAGAAACTTCATATTCGTGTCATGTCAGTGCGCCAGAAGACTGTGTAAGCCTGACTGTGCAGGTAAAAAGAGAAGGCATTACAGACAAAAATGGATTTACAATAAGCAGACCAGCAACAAGTACACTTTCTGTGCGTATTAAAGAAGACGAATCAGAGCCAGAGACTGAGACAGAAAGTGAATCAGAAAGTGAATCAGAAAAGCCATCAGAGACTGAGACAGAAAGTGAGTCTGAGTCAGAAAGCGAATCAGAGTCGGAAAGCGAATCTGAGTCAGAGACACCGCAAGAGCCAGAACCTCTTGCAGCACCAGAGCTTTTTATTTCAGACAAAAAGCAGGAATTTTTGTATCCGATTTTTGATCTGGATGAAAATGGAAACTGGAAGGATTCTGGAAGAAAGGCATCTGCATGGCAGGAAAGTATTTATTTTGATGTGGATGCGAATGAAGAAGGATGTGCAGGCTATAAGATCAATGTGCTGTCACTGCTTAAATCAAGGCAAATGACAAGAGATACACTTTTTTATCGCGATGCCTTTTCATTTGAAATTGTAAAGGATGACAGTCAGGCAGGTTTTTATGTTCGCAGTATGCTTTCAACAAAGTCAGGCGGCTATACGATGGAGCAAAATGATACACAGGGTGGTCTTATTGGTGTATATGAGATGTATACAGACCGTTCAAATGGTATCTATACATATCTTATTCCATATTATGTTTCGTGTGAAAGTAAGCAGGAAAAGGTGCTTGTATATGCATGGCTAAAGCAGACAAATACGACAGATGAAAATGGAGATCTTATTTCTGCCAGGTTTGAAGTGTTTGTGACAGATGGGGCAGCACCGCTTGGAGATGCTTACATAACAGAACCAGACTGTGCTGTAATGAGTTTACAGGCACTTGCAGGGACAACAACTGCAGAGGGAGAACAAAAGCAGTGGTTAGATTCAGATGTGACAAGTCTTTATCGTGATAAAGGTACAGATGAATTTAAAAAGACACAGCGAGAAAAAGAAAAGATGGAGGATACTTTTTCTGATGCTAGTGTAGAACAATGCGACAATACAGGCTTTGCATATTGTTTTGCACAAGGAACTGGAATGAGTGAATATCTTGTTCAAACTATGCAGCAGCGTGTTACAAGGGAAGGAAAACAAACATGCACATATCGTTTGCTTCCTGTTTATTGGAAATATGATACAGATGGTGTTCAAAAGAAATACAGTGTCTATTTACCAGAAGACGGCTATGCAGTGCCTTATACTGAGCAGGTCAATGGAAATGAGCCATATCTTTTATACGATCTTTCCATTCGCTTTGCATCAATGGATGAGATTGGCTTAAGCGATTGGTCAAAGGTTAGTGCAAACGTACATGACGGTGATAATAAGACATTTGTACTTTCAAAAAACACAAGTCTTGGTCATTTGACAGCACCAAAGTTTACTGGTTTGGCAGGTGAGATAGAGAAATCGTATACGCTTTTAGATCAAAGTAATCAGCCTGTGTCAGAGATTTTAGCAAAGACAAATGAAATTTCCTGGAGCTTAAACAGCGACTGGGAAAAGATGGCGGGCTTTGATGCGACACTTTTCTTTAATTGTCAAGATGGTCAGACAAAAGAGATTACCTTTTATTGGAAGGCAGAGGATTGGATAAAGGATCCTGCTGCATGGGAAGCATCATATGGAAGCAGTTTGCTGGAAAAACTGACAGTTTGTGAAGCAAAAGAGGAAGAAACTACTGAAGAAAAATCGACAGAAGAAAAATCTATCGAAGAAAGCTCTACCGAAGAGAGTTCTGTCGAGGTTTCTTCAATCGAGGAAACTTCAAGTGAGAAGGCAACAACAGAAAGTGTGTCTAGTGAGCCTTCCACAACTATAGAGGCGACTTCTAAAGAAAGCATATCCTCAGAAGAAACAACGCAGACACAAGAGCAGGAAAGTACAACACCACTGCAAACGCCAGAAGCGACAACACTTTTGCCATCATCAGAAACATCACTGCCAGAGATACAGCAGACGATGGAGGAGGAATCACCAGCACCAGAGCAAGAGGCAAAGATTGAACGAAGGAATGTCATTTTGCGCGCAGCAGCACCGAGCTTAAAATCGTTTTTATTTGAGGTAAAAGCTGTGCTTACGATAACATCCACTGTTCTTACAGACGGAAGCACACAATATCAGTTTACACTGACAGTTCCAAAGGAAGTGCCAGATGGATACACAGATGCAGAACAAAATAAACTGCAGTTGATGCAGCTTGATCATGTGGAGACAGCAGTTGTACTGCAGGATGAGGACAGCCCATATTATGGACAGATTGATGTAGAAATAATCAGCGAATAAATTAGAAAAAGCTCTCCTAGCTTCAAAATAAGCTAGAGGAGCTTTTTTCTAATTTTACTTTGTCTTTTCCTGAATTTTAGCATGTTCGCGCTCGGCATGCTCTGTCTGGCGTTCCATTTTCAGTTCCCAATGGATCAGGAATGTTAAAAGCGCACGCAGTACAATTACGGCTCCAAGAATACTCAGTTCCTCAATTGTATGGGAGACAACTGTTTTTAAAATCTCGCCTGCCATTTTAAATTCCAGAGACAGCGCCAGTGTTTCAGCCAGATCAATCTTTACTCTTGTATCATCGGAATTTAGACCGGAACGTATAAATTTGATAAATGATTTTATCGTTCCATAGGCGACAATAAAGACGCCGATCAGTTCTAGGATGGGAACAAGATATGAAATGACCACTTCAAGAATAAAATCAAGAAATTCTGCCGACATAAAAAAATCCTCCTGTGTATACTTAACATCCATCATAGTATACATAGGAGGAAATAGCAAATGATTTTTTATTCAAAATGAACATCAATTACCATAACTTCGCTATTTGTTCCAACACGAATGTCGGGTCCGTAGACACCAATGCCGGAAGTGACAAAGCTGTACATGCTGTCAATCATTTTCATGCCCCAGTAATTTTCCCACACAAATGGTTGAACAATCGTCAGTGGGAAAAACTGGCCAGCATGTGTGTGACCAGAAAGAACTATATCAACACCGTGCGCATTGTAATCAGACAGATGATCAGGTTCATGGCTTATCACAAAAAGCGGCATAGATGGATCAAGATTCTTTGTGAGTTCATCAAGAGAAGCACGTTTTTTTGTTCCATTTCCGGTGCGTTTTTCATCAAGACGTCCAGTAAGATAAAAGCTGTTGTCTATTGTTGCTGTCTCATCCTCAAGCACGCTAATATTACTTTTTTCAAGAAATTCATACATGCGCGGATCGCGCGGTGCATTTTTTGAAGAAATTGGAAAACCGGCAATCAATGTCTCTGTCACATCATGGTTTCCAAATACGGCATAAGTTCCGTAAGTGCTGTTTATCTGTGACAGGAGCATTTCAAGACGCTCTGGATTATCAAGTGCATCGAAATTATTATCAAAAATATCTCCTGCAATCACAACAATATCAGCATTCTCGGAATTAATTGTATTAACCATGTCCTCAATCTGGGAGCAGCCAACACTGTAGCCAAGATGAAAATCTCCAAGTAAAATCATTCGTAAATCTGTCAGATTGCCGGCACTTTTTTGAATAGTGGCTTTATAGTGGGCGGTAGTCAGCATCTTTGCGTGAAAGCATCCGTATACGGTAAAGCTGATACTAAGTAAAATGACAAGAAAGCCAAGTATAGTGCGAAGAAATACAGAAGACAAAAGATGCTTGCTTGATTTTAAATGACGTGAAGCTAGCTTTAGAAACAGTAAAAAAAGATCAGCTGTGAGAATAAAGAAAATCAGATAAATTAAGAAGCCAATCCAATAATTGCTGAATCGTAAAATCAAGAGCTGATAATCATTTTCAGGAAGAAATTTCCCTAAAAAAATGCTGGCAGCAAAGATTAATATTAGTCCGCACACAATAATGTTAAAGGCGCGGCGCTTTGGAAGATATATTTTTTTTGTCCATCTGCAAAATGACCACATAACGTAGCAGCAGAGGGTTATATAGACAGTTAGCATGAACCATTTCAGCATAGGCGTTACCTTAACCTTTTTTGAGTGATCGTGTTGTGCCGCCATCCTCGAAGGTCACTGGAAGAAGTGTCAGGCTAGGAATCATAGAACGATCCTCTGTTGTGATAATTTCTACACATTTTGCGGCAAGCTGCGGCAGTGGTTGGCACATTGAGGAGACAAAAAGATCTTCTTTTAACCCACCAAATTTGCGGATACCGTCAAAACCAATAAGCTGTACATCTTCTGGGACACGGTATCCTTCCTTTTGCAAAAGCTTCTTGAATAGATAACCGTGATAATCTGTATGACAGAAAACTCCGTCAAAGGAAAGAGAGCCATCTGATTTTTTATGCTTATCAATAAATTGCTTCATCATGTCAATGAAATTATCACAATCTTCCATGTCAAGAAAGTCGGGAGTTATATGAAATTTTTTGCAGGCAGCCAAATAGCCATCTTTTCGCTTGTCAGATTCTCCAGGAAAGATAGAATGAAAACGAATGTATACTGGATGGCGACAGCCAAGCTCAAGCAGCTTTTCAATAGCCATCATGCTGCCATTATAATTATCTGACCCAACTCGAGGAATGTTGCGATTTTCAAAGAAGCGGTCGAAGACAACAATCGGAATATCAGGATTGATAAAATTTCCAATATCTGAGTAGGTCAGTGCAACAATTCCGTTAACTTTGTTTTGCGTTGCCAGATTTAAATAAGCAATCTCCTTTTCAGGAATACCATCTGAGCAGCAAAGCATTGTTTTTAATCCTTTTTTGTATAAGGCATCCTCAATATAATCGGTAAGGGCTGCAAAAAAAGGATTTAGCATGTTGGGAATAATCACGGCAACTAGTCCTGTTTTTTTTGTTTTTAATCCTCGTGCATAGGTATTTATTTCATAGTGGAGGCTGGCAATGGCAGCTTCCACTTTCTTTTTATATTCCTCGCGCACAGTAATTCCGTTAATAACTTTAGAAACGGTGCCAAGTGAAACTCCAGCCTCCTTAGCAACGTCTTTCATAGTGGGCGCGTTTGTTTTTGTCATAAAGATCCTCCTGAAACATTATATTAATGAATAGTATATCATAATTTATTTATAAATAGTATACCACAAAAATATGAAACGTTATATTGTTACATACGCACAAAAGCAAGATAATAAAATTGAATATACTGCATATAAATGAGAAAAATACAAGGAAAATAGTTGACAATATGAAAAAACATAACTATAATGAAAATACAAACATGAAACGTTTCAAGTAACACTCAAAGTAAAAGAAAGAAGGGAAGAGCATGAAGAAGGCAAAACAAGGAGCAGTGCCTGTTCCGAAGAAAAATCTGTGGAAGCAAATCGCAAAACATTGGGAGTTTTATGTGCTGCTGCTTCCAGGCATCATTTTGACAATTATTTTTAAATATGTTCCAATGTATGGTGTACAGATTGCTTTCCGTGATTACAATCCAGTTGGAGGCTTTTTTGGAAGTCCATGGGTAGGATTGAAATGGTTTGAGCGTTTCTTTAACAATTATAACAGCATACGAATGATCAAAAATACGGTATTGCTGAGTCTTTACAGTATTTTGTGGACATTTCCAATTCCAATCATACTGGCACTTTTAATCAATCAGGTGAAGTGGAAAAAGTTCCAGCGTGTTTCGCAGACGATACTCTATGCACCTCATTTTATTTCAACAATGATCCTGTGTGGTATGCTTCGTATTTTCCTTTCTCCATATGGAGGACTGATCAGTACAATCATTCAGGCATTCGGCGGAAAAGCAACTAACTTAATTGACTCTGCAACTGCATTTCGTACCATCTACATTTCATCTAGTGTATGGCAGGACGCAGGTTGGGGAACAATCATTTACATTGCAACATTATCAAGCGTAGATGCGTCATTACATGAAGCTGCAAGAGTGGATGGTGCGACACCGCTTCAGAGAATCTTCTATATTGACATTCCTGAACTTGTACCTGTTATTGTAATTCAGCTGATTATGTCGTTTGGAAACTTGATGAATGTCGGATTTGAAAAGGCATATCTGCTTCAGACAAGCTTAAACAAGGCAACATCAGAAATTATCGCAACTTATGTATATGAGCAGGGTCTTTTGAAGGCAATGTACAGTTTTTCAACAGCAGTTGGATTATTTAATACTGTTGTTAATATAGTGTTGCTGGTTGTGGTGAATACAGTATGTAAACGCCTGTCAGATGTGAGCTTTATTTAAAAGGGGGAATGAGATATGGCAAGCAATATGAAAATAAAAAAGAAATCTTCCGAGAAGACATTTGACATTATCAATGGTGCGTTTTTATTGATTCTTGTTATTTTAGTAGCATATCCGCTGTATTATGTATTAATTGCGTCAATCTCTGATCCATATGAGGTTTATGCGGGAAAAACATTCTTATTGCCTTCGAAGATCACATTTGAGGGTTACAAGAGAGTATTTAAAGAAAGCTCAATTGCAGGCGGCTATCTGAATAGTATTTATTATACTGTTCTTGGAACAGTTGTATCTGTTGCACTTGTATTGACAACAGGCTATTGTATGTCAAAAAAGACGCTTCCATTTCGCCGTGCAATCATGCTCTTCTATGTTATTACAATGTATGTTGGCGGTGGATTGATTCCAACTTACCTTGTTGTATCAAAGATGCATCTGCTTAATAGTGTTTGGGCACTTATTCTTCCTGGTGGTGTATCTGTTTACAATGTTATTGTAACAAGAACATTCTTTGAGACAAGCATTCCGCAGGAGTTATATGAGGCTGCATCTATTGATGGAAGTGGAAATATCCGTACTTTTGTAAAGATTGCACTTCCGCTTGCAAAGCCTATTATCGCAGTAATGGTTATCTTTACAATGGTTGCTTATTGGAATGACTGGTTTACAGCACTTATTTACATGCAGGAAAAAAGCAGATATCCACTGCAGCTTGTTCTTCGTCAGATTTTGATTCAAAGTCAGGCGATGGCAAGCATGATGGGAAATATGGATGGTGGTTATGCGGAAGCAAATAAGCTGACAGAGTTAATTAAGTTTGCATCAATTGTAGTAGGCTCTGTTCCGATGCTGATTGCGTATCCGTTTGTACAGAAATATTTTGAAAAAGGCTTTATGGCAGGAGCTGTAAAGGGCTGATTTGTCCAAATGCCAATATAATAAAAGGTTATAATAAAAAGGTTACAATAAAATAAACAATATATATTTTTTAAGGAGGACTTTGTAATGAAAAAGGCAAACAAAATGATGGCACTTACCATGGCAGCAGCAATGCTGGTTCCTCAGATGGCATTTGCAGGTGAATCTGAACAGACAACATTCAACATCTTTGCAGGTGTCAGCGCATTATCACCAGACAATAGTGAGAAGCCGCTTGTGCAGCAGATGAATGAGGCAATGGGTGTAAGCATTGACTGGAACTGTGTATCAGGTGATACGTTGACTGAGAAGAAGAATCTTATTTTAAATGCAGGCGTTGATATGCCAGATGCATTTATGGCAGCAGAGTTATCTGACTATGAGCTGATTAATTATGGTGGATATGGTGTGCTGATTCCTCTTGAAGATTACATCAACGAGGAGACAATGCCTAATCTGACAGCATTGGCAGAGAAGAGACCAGAGCTTCTTGCTACAGCAACTATGCCAGACGGTCACATCTATGGACTTCCAGGTATTTCTGAGATGGGTTACATTGATGATGATGGTACATATATTGGAATCGGTGCTATTCCGCAGTTTACTGCAATCAATAAGGATTGGCTGGAGGCAGTTGGAATGGAAATGCCAACAACACTCGATGAACTCCATGATGTACTTGTTGCATTTAAGGAAAATGACTGCAATGGAAATGGTGATGCAACTGATGAAATTCCGCTTTCCTTTATGGCAAACAATTGGTGTGCTGGAATGACAACATTGTTTGCAGGATTTGGCTTTACCGATTACAATGCAGATCACAGAGCAATTGACAATGGAAAGGTATACTATCAGGCAACTAGCGAGAATTACAAGAATGCAATTTCTTATTTCCATAAATGGTTTGAAGAAGGCTTGATTGACATTGAAGTATTTTCTCAGGATTCCAGCCAGTATATTGCAAAGGGCAATGGAGAGGATGCAAGACTGGGCGTGTTCACCTGGTGGGAAATTCCAGAGGTTGTAGGAAATGACAGAGCAGCAAGCTATGAGTATCTGCCGATTTTAGATGGTCCGGACGGAACACACCATGTTAACTTGAATGAGTGTGGAACAACAAGCCATGGCAGCTTTTCAATTACAAGCGCATGTGAAAATCCAGAGCTTTTATTAAAGTGGGTTGATCAAATGTATGAGCCACTCAACAGTATGCAGGCAATTTATGGTGCAATCGGTTCTTATTGGAGCGAAGAGCCAGATGAAAATGGCTGCTACACGATGAGAGATTTAAAGGATGGCGAGACAGCAGGTGAGCTGAAGTCAAAGAATGAATTGTTGGGACCTACAGAGCAGCTGACAGAGGATTATGGTAAGTACTATTATCTTGAGGATCGTGCACAGCAAAGAATTGATGATACACGTGATTTCTGGTTCCAGTATGTAGATTCTACAGAGTATTATCCATCTGTTGTGTTTACAGAAGAAGAAACAAATATCATTAATGACTATTTAAGTGATTTAAAGGCATTGACAGAGGAAAAAACTGCTCACTGGCTTTCAGATGGCGGTATCGAAGATGAGTGGGACGATTATGTTTCCGCAATGGACAGCATGGGACTGCAAGAAGTTGTTGCAGCATGGCAGGCTGCATATGACCGTTATGTAGAGGCTCAGTAAAAAAAAGACCTGAGAAAATGGGGCAGGCATGAAAATGCCTGCCCTTGCTGTATCCGTGAACGATGATAAAAAGCTCACGGACAGAGCAGGGGCAGGGAGTGGATGAAAAAGAATATAGCAAAGAAGTACAACAAAGGGTCAATATCAAAGGAGGATGAAAATGTTATCACAGTTTAAGATGAATCCGGATCCAGCGTATCAAAACAGGTTACTTCCTGAGAGAGATAATGCTTCTTTTTTTGATGGATATTCAGTATGGTTTTATAAGGAACAGGGAGATTTGCAGCAGGCAAATGCATTTACGCTTGAATTTGAAATTGCTCCATTTGGCATTTCAAGTGAAGGTGATGCTATATTTTCCTGTATGGATCGAAAAACAATTGAAGGAATGGCAGTCAGACTGACATCAGATGGAAAAGTTGAGGTGATTCTCGGCTTTGGTGGACGACAAATGGTATTTTACTCCATTCGTGAGAACGTTGATCTTGAAAAATGGAATCATATATTTGTTATTTACCGTTTTCGCGAAGGCTGGTGTGATCTTGTGGTCAACGGCGTGTTATCAAATCGTTTACAATTTGGTCGCTTTCAGAAGATAAAATGGCCAAGACGTCCAATTTTTATTGGAAAAGATGCTGATAAGGATTGTTTGACACCTCAGATGGGTGTTTTCTGGGGATGGATGAAAAATATACAATTTTTACCAGAAGCAGTCTCAGTAGAACAAGCTATAAAAGATTCAAAAAGAGAAAATTCTTTAGAGAAAGTATTATACACGCCAAACAGAACAAGATTTTTAGATGATGTAAACCGCCCACAATATCATTTGATTGAACCAGAAAAATGGATGAATGAGCCGCATGCACCATTTTTTTTCAATGGTTATTATCATATCTTTTATCAGGCAAATTTGCATGCACCTATATGGGATTCAATCCAGTGGGGACATTTGGCAAGCAAAGATATGGTTCATTGGCAGGATCTGCCATTGGCGTTGCAGTCGGAAAAAGGTTTTTATGATGAGCTTGGATGCTGGTCAGGAAGTGGACTAGTTGATAAAGATGGTGTGCCGCGCATTTATTACACTGCTGGAAATAGTAATCGTTTCCCTAATCAGGCAGTTGCATTGGCACAGCCGGAAGACACAGAAGAAGATCCGCTTTTAAAGAAATGGAAAAAATATCCGTCATTAATAAAAGAACAGGATATAGGCTGGTTGGGAGAATTTCGTGATCCTTTTGTTTGGATAGAGAATGATAGTTACTTTATGCTAGTTGGTACAGGTGATGAGCACAATGGAGGTGGAAATGCAGCATTGTACGCCTCTTCTGACGGATTGCATTGGGGTTCATGTGGAATGCTTGTTGATTATGATTATGAGAGTAATCAAAGATGTGGTCATGTGTGGGAACTTCCTGTGTTGCTGCCGCTTCGAGATGATTCTGGAAAGATTGTATGTCATATTATGATATTTTGTGCCTGCCAAATTGAACATGATATTGTTGAAACATATTATTTTCTTGGAAACTGGGATGCGTCAAAGAAAACATTCACAAAATGGAATGACCGTGCAATGCTTCTTGATCTTGGACATGGTACTTTTACTGGCCCTAGTGGATTCGTTACGCCTGATAAACGAAGCGTTGTATTTACAATCGCGCAGGGAAAACGGCCATTTTCAGATGAGTATCATGCAGGATGGGCACATAATGGCGGACTGCCATTGCAGCTTTGGTGGGATAATGGGCTAAAAATGCAGCCTATTCGTGAGATCTTGTCATGTGAAGAGAAAATGCTTCTTGAAAGAACAAAATGTGGTATAGAAGAACTAAATCATGATCTGGAAAAGATTAATTCTAATCGTATGTATGTAAAGCTGACTACAGATGCGGATGAAATCGCAATATGCACAGAAAGTGTAGTGGATGAGTCAAGGTATGTTCAAGTAGTGTATAACCGCAATACAAAACGTTTTTTTGCACGAAACGCAGAAGGTAAGGAGATTTCAAGATTTCGTGGTTCGTGTGATCTGGTTGAAGTTGAGGGGGAGATTACAATAGAGTATTTTCTTGATCATTCGATGATTGAGGTTTATTTAAATCAGAGAAAAGCGATGACACTTCGAAATTATGTGTCAGGAGGAGAACGAAAAATCAGCGTAAGCTCAAACAGCTCCAAAGCAAGAATCAATTCAATACAGATTTGGAATATGAAAAGTGCTTATGACGAAAAAGAGTCCAGATAATATACATAAGCTTAGTAAAAAAGCACAAAAAATAATATAAAAATTTGCTGTTTTGACAACATGTTAAGCGGTTGACATAAATGGCATTTCGAGTATATACTTACAGTGTAAGATAGGTACGCAAACAAATTTATAAATAATAAAGACAGCAAACAAAAGGGAGGAAATATGATCAGCGAAAAATTAGAAAAGGCAAGAGCTTATGAAGCAGAGAACGAGAAAAAGATCACACCACAGATGAGACCGGTGTTTCACCTGACACCACGAGTTGGCTGGATGAATGATCCAAATGGTTTTTCTTATTATAATGGAGCATATCACATGTTCTATCAGTATTATCCATATCGTCCATTCTGGGGACCGATGCATTGGGGTCATGCAGTGAGTAAGGATCTTCTGCACTGGAATTATCTTCCTGCAGCACTTGCACCAGATGAACCGTATGAAAACGGCGGCGGCTGCTTCTCAGGAAGTGCGATTGATCTTGCTGATGGACGTCAGCTTCTTGTGTATACAGGTGTATTATCTGAAAAACAGCCAGATGGAACAATGCACGATGTACAGCAGCAGTGCGTGGCAGTTGGTGATGGCGTAAATTATGAAAAGTGCGAAAATAATCCTGTTATGACAGCAAAACAGCTGCCGAGTGATTCGAACAGATTTGATTTTAGAGATCCGAAGGTATGGAAGGCAGCAGACGGAAGCTATCGCTGTGTGATGGTAAACTGTGATAACAAGGGAGATGGACGTGCAGTTTTGTTTGAAAGCAAGGATGGCTTCTCATGGAACTTTAAGAGCATTTTAGCACAGAATAATGGAAAGTTTGGAAAGATGTGGGAGTGTCCGGATCTGTTTGAGCTGGATGGAAAGGCAGTTTTGATTGTAAGTCCGATGGAGATGGAGGCAGAAGGACTTGAATATCCAAATGGTCACGGTGTTGTATGCCAGATCGGAACCTACGACGATGAGACAGGAACCTTTACATGTGAGCATGCACAGACTGTTGATTATGGTGTTGATTTTTATGCACCGCAGTCTACACAGACACCAGATGGCAGAAGAGTCATGATTGGATGGATGCAAAACTGGGCATTTGTTAACCAGCATGCAGAGACTGAGCCATGGTTTGGTCAGATGGCACTGCCAAGAGAGCTGTCAATTGTTGATGGCAAGCTGATTCAGCGTCCGACAAAGGAATTTGATGCATGCCGCAAAAATCCAGTTTCACGCAATGGTGTGTGTGTAGCAGGTTTAGAGGCAGTAAAGCTTGAAGGCATTGAAGGTCGTGTGGCTGATGTTGAACTTACAATTGCACCAAAAAGCAAGGACGACAGTTACTATATGTTTGAAATGAGATTTGCACAGGATGACAAGCATTACACAGCACTTCGCTATCGTACGCACGAGTCTGAGCTTGAGCTTGACAGAAGCTACTCTGATTCTAGAATTGCGATGGTTCACAAGCGTTCCTGCAAGGTAAAAGATAACGGCGGTAAGCTTAAGCTTCGTGTTGTGATTGACCGTTTTAGTGCAGAGGTTTTTGCAAACGATGGTGAGCAAGTGATGAGTGTAACATTTACGACAGATACTGCGGCAAAGGAAATCTCATTTGTGGCAGATGGAACAGTATACATGGATATTGTAAAGTACGATATTGAGTAATTCGCAATATCGACAAAAACATAATCAGATGCCAGAGCACGACAGCTGCAGGGAGGCAGAAAAAATTGAAAACAAACTCGGATGAGATGCATAATCAGGAAATGCTATTAAAAAAAATAAGACAGAGCAGTGAAGTTTTTGATAAATTGGCAAATTCATATGAGGTTTGGGTGCCGGAAAGCGGCTGGCTTGCCGGCCGCAGAAACCGGGATAAGAATGACAGCAAGAGAAAAAATCTTACAGATTGGTCAATCTTGTCGTTCTTGCTTGAGATTGATAACTGTCATTATCCGATGGCAGACAGCTATCTTCAATATGGCATTGATGGTGTGATTAGAATTGCAGCAGAGACACTTGAAACACTTAAAAATAATTTGCAAAGCGAATTGCAGGATCAAACGCAGTTAGATATTGCGTATTTGGAAAGTTTGCTTCATGTCTGGAAGCGTTTTCGACAGTTTGTTGCAGATCACATGGTACTTGCACTAGAATGTGCAAAGCAGGAAACAAGTGATACTAAAAAGAAGCGTTATGAAAAAATTGCAAAGATATGTCAGAATTTGACAATAAACAAGCCAAACACATTTTGCGAGGCACTCCAACTTTTTTGGTTTACATATTTGTTTCGCAGTCCATTTGGCGCAGGATGTATTGGAAGACTTGATCAGCTGTTATATCCATTTTATAAGCATGATTGTGAAATGGGTATTTGGGATCAGCAAGAAGCAGAAAAAATGCTTGAAGAGATGTTTACCAGAATGAATGAGATCAATACTGGTGATACGCTGCGAAATCTGATGCTTTCAGGACAAGATGCCAAAGGAAATGACCAGACGAATGAGATTACTTATTTGATTCTGGTAGCGTATGAAAATACGGGCGGATCTGAGCCGCATTTGAACGTACGTTTTCACGAAAAAACACCGAAAAAGCTTCGCGATAACTGCATAAATATGTTGTCATCTGGAAGTGGACAGCCAACAATCTATTTTGATGAAGCTGTACTTCCTGCAATGGAAAAGGCTGGTATTTGTCACGAGGATGCCTGCCAATATGCAAATGACGGTTGTACAGAGACGGTAATTGCAGGAAAGAGTGCGATTGTTTTCTGGCAGTATGAGATGGTCAAAACAGTGGAACTTACCTTGTTTGGAGGAAACGAAAATCCGTGTGTTAAGCCAGTTTCTATGAAAAAAAATAGCATACATGGGGCGGATTTTGTACCGAAAACAAATCTTTTGATTGGAATTGAATCAAAAAAACCACAGGAGTTGACTACATTTTCTGAATTTTTAAGTGCTTTCTTTGAGCAGATGGATCATCAGCTTGATCATTACTTTTTGATGATTAAACAGAAAATGCAGGAAGACCAGACAGTATCCATTACTAGTCCATTTACGGCAGGTACTTTTGAGAAATGTCTGCGTACCGGAAAAGATCCGCTTCGCGGAGGTGGCTTTGATATCACTAATTATCAGCTGCTTTCAGGAAGCATAGGAACAGCGGTCGACTGTTTATATGCAATACAGTCAGCTGTATATGAGAAAAAGCTAGTTACAATGGAAGAACTGATCAAGGCACTTTCTGTTGATTTTGAAGGCTATGAAGTGTTAAGACAGCAGCTGTTGCATCTGCCAAAGTACGGAAACGATAAAAAGGAAGTAGATGCATTGGCGAAGCAGATTGCAGATCATTTTCTGGCGCGTGTCAATGCTTTTAGGGGACCAGAAGATACACTGTTGTATCCTGGTCTGTATAACATTGATTTTAAAATTTTTGCTAATGTGACAGGTGCTACACCTGACGGACGACGTTTTCGCGATGCGATTGCAGAACACTGTAGTCCGACACCGGGGGCTGCAAAGAAGGGACCGACAGCTATTTTGAACTCAGCATCAACGCTTCCTATGAAAGAGGGATTTGCATCCTCAGTGCTTCATCTGACGCTTGACAAAAATGGCTACAGTATGGGTGCAGACCGCATAAAAATAATAGATACACTTTTGCGTGCATCCGAAAAAAAGAAGATTCCGGTCTTGAGCCTTACTATGTATGATAAGGCGGAGCTTTTAGATGCCCAACTTCATCCCGAAAAGCATCTGGATTTGATTGTGCGAGTATGGGGCTTTCAGGCAAGATTTACAGAGCTTGATAAAGAACTTCAGGATCATATTATCAATCGAATCAGCTGACAAGAATGGAGGCAAAGGGTGGAACAAACAGCAATGGTCATGGATATTCAGCGCTTTTCGATCCATGATGGACCAGGAATTAGAACAACAGTGTTTTTAAAAGGATGTCATATGAGCTGTCTGTGGTGCCATAATCCAGAGTCCCAATATGCAAAGCCGCAGCTTATGTTTTATGAAGCGCAATGTATTGGCTGCGGACGATGTGTAAAAAAATGTATCCGATATACATTTAAGAAGAAAACACGGCCAAACACACAAAACCACTTTCTTTATGAGCCAGATCTTAAGATCTGTAGGGATTGTGAACAAATGAGAAGCTGCGCAGAAAACTGTCCGTCAGAGGCTCTTCGTCTGTGTGGAAGAACTATGACAGTTCAGGAAGTGATGACAGAAATTGAAAAGGATGTGGATTGCTATATTGATGGCGGCGGGGTCACTTTCTCAGGAGGAGAACCGCTTTTGCAAAGTGCATTTCTTAAAGAAATTCTTCCAAAATGTGCAGAAAAGAAAATTTCTGTCTGTCTTGACACAACACTTGAGGTTATGTGGGAGAAAATAGAGCCACTGTTGCCGTATGTCGGTTTGTTTTTGGTGGATGTTAAAATTTTGAATCCAGAGAAGGCATCTGTGTATCAAGGCATTTGCTATAAAAATATGCCGAAGAATTTAAAGCGGCTTTCTGATTTGAACATTCCGGTGATTATACGAGTGCCGCTCGCAAAAGGCATTAACGATATGCCAGAAGAAATCGAAAGGAGAGAGACGCTTTTGAAATCACTGACCAACATCATTAGGATAGATTCTTTTTATGTGAGCAATCATGGAGCATCTAAGTATAAGGCATTACAAAAAGAAATGATGTGGAAGGCAAGTGTAGCAGATGAAAAAAGTGATCAATTAGATATTGGAGGTATAAAATAAAATGAAACAGTATGATGTAACAGCACTTGGCGAGCTTTTGATTGATTTTACAGAAAATGGAAAAAGTGCGCAGGGAAATCCACTTTTTGAGGCTAATCCAGGCGGTGCACCATGTAATGTGCTTGCGATGCTTACAAAGCTTGGTCATAAAACTGCATTTATTGGAAAGGTAGGAGATGACTTCTTTGGAAAGCAGTTAAGAGAAGCTATCACAGAGGTAGGAATTGATTCAACTGGACTTTTAAGCGATCCTGAAATTCATACAACACTGGCAATGGTTCATACATATCCAGACGGTGATCGCGACTTTTCTTTCTACCGCAATCCGGGTGCTGATATGATGTTAAAGGAAGATGAGATTCCTACAGAGCTGATCAAAAACTCTAAAATCTTCCATTTTGGAACATTGTCCATGACACATGATGGTGTACGCGCTGCAACAAAAAAAGCAATCTCTATTGCAGAAGAAGCAAATGCGCTTATTTCATTTGACCCGAATCTTCGCCCACCGCTGTGGAAGTCTTTAGATGATGCAAAAGAGCAGGTACTTTATGGTCTTGGTCATTGTCATATTTTAAAAATCTCTGACAATGAGATCCAGTGGCTTACCGGAAAAGAAGATTATACCGATGGTGTAAACTGGATTCGTGAGCGCTACAATATTCCGCTGATTCTTGTATCTATGGGTAAGGAAGGAAGCCGTGCATATTATGAAGATAAGATTGTAGAGATAAAGCCATTTTTGCAGAAAAATACTATTGAGACAACAGGTGCAGGTGATACCTTCTGCGGTTGTGTACTGCACTATATTTGTGAACATGGACTAGATAATCTTACAGAGGCTGATTTGACATCGATGCTTACATTTGCAAATGCAGCAGCAGCAAGAATCACGACGCGAAAAGGTGCACTTCGTGTTATGCCAGATCGTGCAGAGATTGAGAAAGAGATTGTAAGCAGATAATAACAAAAAGGAGAAGGTATGATCAGTCAGAAATTATCCGAAGCACGAGTGTATGAAATAAAAAAGGAAACAGAGATTGCGATTGAAAATCGACCTGTTTTTCATCTAACACCGCGTGTGGGCTGGCTAAATGATCCTAATGGTTTTTCATTTTATGACGGGTTGTATCATTTGTTTTATCAATACAATCCATATAGGCCATTTTGGGGACCTATGCATTGGGGTCATGTCATTAGCCGTGATTTGCTGCATTGGACATATCAACCTGCAGTACTTGCACCGGATCAGCCGTATGACAATGGAAACGGCTGCTTTTCGGGCAGTGCGCAGACTCTTGATGATGGAAGGCAGATCCTTTTGTATACTGGAGTTTCATGGGAGAAACAGTCAGATGGTTCTATGAAGGAAATCCAGCAGCAGTGCATAGCATCAGGCGATGGTGAAGTTTATGAAAAGTACGAAAAGAATCCTGTAATTTCATCTGATCAGCTTCACAAAGGATATGACAGATCGAATTTTCGTGATCCGAAGCTTTGGAAAGAGAAAGATGGAAGTTGGCGTTGTGTTACGGTCAGTCGTAATGAGACAAATGGCGGAGGTGTTCTATTATACGAAAGCTCAGACTGCATTTCATGGAAGTTTAAAAGTGTTATGGCAGAAAATATGAATCGCTTCGGGAGAATGTGGGAGTGTCCGGATTTCTTCACGCTTGATGGGCAAAATGTGCTGATCGTGAGCACGATGGAGATGGAGGCAGAGGAACTGGAATATCCCAATGGAAACGGAGTGGTTTGCCAGATAGGTCACTTCGATAATCAGACAGGTCAGTTTCACAGTAATTCTTCTCAGTCAGTCGACTATGGCATTGATTTTTATGCACCACAGACTATGCTTGCACCAGACGGACGCAGGATTTTGATAGGCTGGATGCAAAATCTGGCATCGGTCAATCAACATTCGGAAAAGGAGCCTTGGTTTGGGCAGATGACCATTCCACGAGAATTGTCGGTTAAAAAAGGAAGATTGATCCAGCGTCCCGTAAGAGAGCTAGATGCCTGCCGCCACAATATGGTTTCATATACAAATGCAATAATATCTGGAGAAAAGACGCTTAAGGGTGTTTGTGGACGTATCGTAGATATTGAGCTTTCAATCGCACCACAAAGTGAAGAAAATAGATATTATATGTTTGAAATGCGCTTTGCGCAGGATGATAAACATTATACGTCACTTCGTTACCATCCACATGAGTCTGAGCTTGAGCTTGACAGAAGCTATTCTGGTTCAAGAATTGCAATGGTACATAAGCGTTCATGCAAGGTGCAAGACAACGGTGGATCACTCAAGCTTCGAGTTGTAATCGATCGTTTCAGCGCAGAAGTTTTTGTAAATGATGGTGAGCAGGTGATGAGTATCACTTTTAAGACAGATTTAAATGCAGAGAAAATTTCATTTGTTGCAGACGGTGTTGTTAAGATAGATATTTTAAAATATGAGATAAGATAAAATGGATAAAATGATATGGCATTTGATGCAATGCCATATCATTTTTTTGAGAGAAAAATGAAAAAAAACAAGAATATAAATAAAAATACACATCACAAAAGTTATATAAAAGTCATAATTGTTAAATTTACACAAGATACAAGGGCGGATATAATAAAAGAAAAAAAGGAGGCGTAAACAAATGAGTAGTAGCACAAAAACGGGACGAAAATTAAGAAAACGTTTCAAAAAAGAACTGCCATTTCATTTGATGCTTTTGCCAGCGGTGTTGATGGTAGTGCTTTTTAAGTACATTCCAATGGCAGGGTTGAGTATTGCTTTTCAGGATTACTCGCCGCTGTATAGCATTTTTGAACAGGAATGGTGCGGATGGGAAAATTTTAAGTATATTTTTTCACTTTCAACATTCCCAAGAGTCATTTACAACACACTGTTTATTGCAATTATGAAAATTGCAGCAGGTATTATTGTACCAGTTACAGTAGCACTTTTGCTGAATGAGGTTCGAAATATTGTTTACAAGAGAACATTGCAGACGATCGTGTATTTACCACATTTTATTTCATGGGTTGCTTTAGCAGGTATTTTTCTTGACGTATTGGGAATGGATGGAATTGTGAATAACTTTTTGGCAGCTATTGGATTGCATCGAGTGTATTTTCTTGGAAATGAAAAGGTGTTTCCATTTACAATGGTCGTGACAGATACATGGAAAACATTTGGATGGAATACAATCGTTTATCTGGCAGCCATTACTGGTATTTCACCAGCACTTTATGAGGCAGCAGCACTAGATGGTGCAGGGAGATTCCGTCAGATCATTCATGTAGCAATTCCTAGTATTCTTCCAATCGTATTGCTGATGACGGTTCTTTCTATTGGTAATGTACTTCGTGCAGGCTTTGATCAGATCTTTAATCTGTATTCACCACTTGTATATTCAACAGGAGATATAATTGACACATTTGTTTACAGAATGGGCATTTTGGGAGCACAGTTTGGTCCAGCAACAGCAGTTGGATTGTTCCAGTCGGTTGTATCGTGTGTGCTGATTGTTGCAGGATACTGGGCTGCTGAAAAGTTTGCAGGATATCAAGTATTCTAAAGAAGGGAGGAGAAAAAACATGAAACCAACGAAAGGTCAGCGGATTTTTGCAATATTTAATTATATATTATTGACATTGCTTGCACTTTTATGTCTTCTTCCAATGTTGAATATTGTTGCACTGTCATTTTCATCAAGAAATATGGTAAATGCAGGAGCAGTTACCTTCCTTCCGAAGGAGTTTACGATCAGTTCCTATCTTTATATGCTTCAAAAGAGTGGATTGATTCCAGCATTGTTAGTAACAGTAAAGAGACTTGTGATAGGTGTGGTTTTAAATCTGATTATGACGATTTCTGTAGCTTATCCGCTATCAAAGAGTGAGAAACATTTTAAGAGCCGCAAGTTCTATGTAGCTTTTTTTCTGATCACGATGATTTTTAATGGCGGTATCATTCCTACATATCTTGTGATTAAGCAGTTTCATATGCTGGATACCATATGGGCATTGATTCTTCCTAATTCAGTCACGATGTTTTATGTACTTCTGATGCTTAACTTCTTTAGAGGTATTCCGGATGAGATTGAGGAAGCAGCTGTTGTGGATGGAGCAGGCTGGCTGACAATTCTTTTAAAAATTTATTTGCCATTGTCACTACCCTCTTTGGCGACGGTAACATTGTTTATTATTGTAGGACATTGGAATGAGTGGTTTGATGGCATGATTTACAACAATCATACTGACAATTATCCACTTATGACGTTTCTTCAATACCATGTATTAAATTTCAAAACTTCGGATCTTCGTCCAGAGCAGATTGCAGCAAACCCAGCTCTGGCAGATCTGGAGGGTCGTTCAATAAAGTCTGCGGGTATTGTATTATGTACCCTTCCAGTTTTGGTATTTTACCCATTCCTTCAGAAATATTTCGTTACTGGTATTACAGTGGGAAGCGTAAAGGGTTGATATGAGTTTGTATTAATTATGTAAAAATGTGTGGATACACATAAAATAAAGGAGGATTTTTAATATGAAGAAAAAGAATTTGTCCCTCATGTGTGCAGCAATGCTTGCAGCAACGGCAATTCCGGCAAATTTTGCAATGGCAGATGAGACAAAAGATGCAGAAAATTTAACAGAGTGGGCTATGGATGAGCCAGTTACGCTGACTGTCCTGAAAAACCAGAATCCAGCAACTGTAAATTATGCAGATGGTGAAAATCAGTATAATAACGTGTATTATAATGCATATCGCGATAATCTTGGAATTACACTTGATTTTCAGATTTGTGCAAGTGGAGATGAGTATAGCCAGAAGGTAACGCTTGCTATTGCATCAGATGATCTTCCAGATCTTTTATATTTGCCAGTAGCTGAATATTCGCAGTTAGCAGAAGCTGGAAAACTGGCACCGCTTGACGATGTGCTAGAGCAGTATGGATCAGAGCTGACAAAGAAAAATCTGAATTCAGACGGTGGAAAAATTTTGGAAGCAGCAAAGAGAAATGATGTTTTATATGGTATCCCTAGCGGTAATGCAGAGCGTATTCCAAGTCAGTTCCTTTGGATTCGCAAAGATTGGTTGGATAAGTTAGGCTTAGATGTTCCTAAGACACTTGATGATGTTGTTGAGGTTGCCCGCGCATTTAAGAATGATGATCCAGATGGCAATGGTGTTGATGATACATGGGGACTTGGTGTTTGTAATGAGATGTCTGATTATGCTGGATATGGAACAATAGAAGGTGTTGTCAACGCATTTGGAGGATCTATTCTTCAATATATGTGGATGCCAAATGATGACGGAACAGTATCCTATGAGCCAACATCACAGGAAACTAGAAATGCTCTTGAGAAGTTGGCAGCTATGTATTCCGAAGGTTTGATTAACGAAGAATTTGGTGTATCAGACACTGATGCAATTAGTGAGGCAGTTGCAGCAGGAACATGTGGACTGTTCTATGGAACAGATGGTATATCATGGGGAGCTGGCCGCGATGCGATTGCAAATAATAATGATTGTGGATGGATGGTTATCAATGCACCTTCAGTGGAAGGTGGAGATGCAACAGCATATTCCTATACAAATTTCGATTATGTTTATGCAGTCAATGCAAACTGTGAGCATCCAGAAGCATTGATTAAATTGATTAACTTTAACAATGACCGTATCAATAGTCCAGATGCAACACTTGACAGTCTGGAAGTATGGGGCGTAAATTCAAAAACTGGTATTAATCAGTGTGATTATACATATGCACTTCTTGATCCATATTTGAATAAGGCAATTGGATATAACACAACGATTGGACAGGTATTTGCAGGAGAATTAAAGCCAGAAGAGCTTATGCCAGAGGCATATCGTTACTATGTTGGTATTAAGCGTTACGTAGACGAAGGATATGACAAAACTGGAAGTGCAAATCCAGATGATTTGACGGCATTCCAGTATGCAATGTGTTGGGGACCGAAGTTTGGTTCATGGACACGTTATTCTGAGCTGCGTGATGCTGGAATGAAGATGAGTGTTTATACAGGTGCACCGACAAAGACAATGATGAAGCGTTGGTCTACACTTCTTGCATTACAGGATGAAACATTTGTAAAAATTATATCTGGAAGTCTTGACATTGAAGCGTTTGATGATTTTGTAACTCAGTGGAACGAGCAGGGTGGATCTACTATTCAGGAAGAAATTGCTGAAATGTATATGAAGTAAAAATTATTCAGATTAATATAAAGTAAAATTGAATTGTAGGTCTGAATAGCTATTAAAATTTAAATGTGGGCAGGAAGGCGTTTTTCCTGCCCACTTGCAGATTATAGAAAGGGATTGTTTATATGCAGTTATTTTATACACCGGATCATGCGCGTGTGGGCGATGTGATTCCATATTATGAGAATGGAGAATTTAAGCTATTTTATTTAAAAAACTGGAATCCTTATTTTGGAAGTGATAAAACGTATGGATGGCATCTTTTGACGACAAAGGATCTGATTCATTATGAATCGGAGACGGCAATTGGGATTCTTGGAGGAACTGGCTGTATAATTAAGGTAGAGGGTCTGTATCATCTGTATTATTGTGTATTTGAGGATCAGCCACAACGTCAATATGTGTGCCATGCTACAAGTACAGATTTGACAAACTGGACAAAATATCCAGATGAGACATTTGGACCAGATGAATCAATCTATTTGCTGACAGACTGGCGTGATCCGCACGTGATTTGGAATGAGGAAGAAAAATGTTGGTGGATGATTCTTTGTGCGCAGAATCAGGGAAATACAAAACGTCGTGGATGTGTAGGACTTTGTAAGTCTGCTGATCTTCATCATTGGACATGCTGTGAACCTCTATATGCACCGCAGTCAAGCATGTCTGCTTACGAGTGCCCGGATCTTTTTTATATGAATGGGTGGTGGTATCTTGTATTTTCACAGTTTACAGACCGTTTCCAAACACTTTACCGTATGAGTCGTTCATGTAATGGTCCATGGATTCGCCCTAAAACAGATTCATTTGACGGACGTGCTTTCTATGCAGCAAAGACATGCAGTGACGGAGAGCATCGTTATATTTTTGGATGGAATCCAACAAGAACACAAAATACGTGGAATTTTGATCCAGATCCGACACATGAGGGGTATGATTATAAAACGTATGATTGGGGCGGAAGTCTTGTCCCACATGAAATTTATGCAAGAGAAGATGGAACATTGGCAGTTCGGTCAAATCCAGCACTGAAAAAGGCTCTTACTGTTTCTAATGAAATAAAGTGGATTCCGTTGAATGGAGATTGGAAAGTGGAACAGACATCAGTAAACGTAGATTCTCCAATTGCATATGCGTCAATAATTAGTGAGAATGATGTGCCGCATCAGGGATGTTTGTCGCTTGATTTTACGTTTACACCTGGAACCGAGCGATTTGCAGTGGTACTTCAGGCAGATCAGGAATTTGCCAGAGGCTATTATTTTTATCTGGATCCTAAGCGTCAAAGAATCGAATACAAAAGTGCTATTCGTATGCATGAGCAGGGAGGATGGACATTCCAGTATGATGTGGAGCTAGAACGTCCTGTTGAATTAATTCCAAATCAGACATATTCGATGGAAATTTTTGTGGATGAATCTGTGATGGAAGTATATGTAAACGATGAAGTGGCAATGAGTGTTCGTGCCTATGATCTTCATGACCGAAAATTTGGTTTTGCTGTGTCAGACGGAGCAGTTAAATTTGAAAATGTAAAATTAACAACATTAGGAGAGTTATGATATGAGCTTATATTTTCGTCCGGAAAAGGGAGTATTGGGAGATGTGATCCCATTTTATGATAATGGTGTATTCAAACCGTTTTATCTGCGCAACTATCGAGGAAACCGAGATGCTAATCATCAGGACAGTTGGGTTATGTTAAGCACAACAGATCATGTTCATTTTACAGAGCATGATACGAAAATTGTTGGAGGAACGGGGTCTGTCATAAAGGTAGATGGAATATATCATATGTTTTTCTGTACATTTCAGGTAATGCCAGAAAAAAATTATATCAATCATGCAGTTAGTACTAATTTGGATACGTGGACAGAAATTCCAGAAGATCGTTTTGCATCCGACAATCAGATTTATGCCCCTGTGCATTGGAGAGATCCATTTGTTTTTTGGTGTGAAGAAGAAAACTGCTGGTGGATGATTTTTGCAGCGCAGAAACAGGGAATGACGACAAGAAGAGGCTGTGTTGGCCTTTGCAAATCAGACGATCTGCATCACTGGAGCTATTGTGATCCGATATATGCTCCTATGAATGCCCAGTGTGCATTTGAATGCCCAGATCTATTCAAGATGGGAGACTGGTATTATCTTGTATTTTCTTCCTATGCAGACCGTTATCAGACCTTATATAGGAAAAGTCGTAGTTTAAACGGACCATGGGAAACACCTGAGATAGATACCTTTGATACCCGCGCTTTTTATGCAGCAAAAACAGGTACAGATGGCGTTCACCGTTATGTGTATGGATGGAATCCAACACGCGAAAATAATGAGCATCATTTTGACCCACTTGGATATGATGGAAAGGATTGCAATACTTGGGACTGGGGTGGCAATCTAATCGTTCATGAATTATGGCAGGATGAAAACGGAGATTTGTTTGTTAAGCCAGTTCCTTCTGTTTTGGAAGCAGTTTCAGAAGAAGAAATCATTTCTATGAAGCCGCTGACGGGAGAGTGGAAATTAGCAGAAAATAGTGCCAGTGTAAATACACCATATGGATATAGTGCATTGTTGCTGAATCCGGTAAAAGAAACCAGTCGTTTGTCCTTTGATGTCGAGGCAAAAGGATTGGCAGGCAGTGTCGGAATTGCCATTCATGTAGATGAGTCTTTTGCGGTAGGATATTATATTCATATTGATTTTGCCCGCCGCCGTATGGAATTTAAGTCAGGCGTTCGTATGACAGAGCGAGGCGGTCAGATGTTCCCATATGAGGTGGAATTGGAACGGCCGCTTTCATCAAAGACAGGTGAATGCTTCCATGTAGACGTGATCGTATCCGGAACCATATTGGAGGTTTATGTAGACAACCGGGTGGTATTGGGAACACGTATGTTTGATGTTACAGGCGGTCATTTTGGCTTGTATGCATCAGATGCAGAAGCAAATTTTACGAACATAAAGATTTTAGAGGAAAACAGATAAAACAGTTCATAATCCGGATACGTTCCTTTCTTGTTTTATGTTATAATAGGGATACACAGCCATTTTAAGAACATGAAACGGGAGGAACAACGGATGTTTGGACGTAAGAAAAATAATTTTTATCGCTATATGTTTCAAAAAAGCTTTATGCCACTTTTTGCGATGCTTGTAGTAATTAGTATGGCATTTTTGATCTTTTTTCGTATCACAGTTGTGCGCGAGAAGCAAAACAATCGCGAAAATGATCAGATAAGGCTTGAGACCTGTGTATCGTCTACAGAACTTCATATGAAGGAAATTGAAAAGTGGGGAAAGCAGTTACTAAACGGAGTAGATCTCCAGAAATTTGTTTATATGTATGATGATCTGGACCGCTATTCCCGCTTTTCGCTTCAAAATGAAATTTACGAGTCTGTCTATGATTTGTATTATAAAAATGAGCAGGTTGACAGTGTAGTGTTGTATATTCCGACAATGGGAAAAGTGATTACGGATCTTCATTGTCAGACATCAGTAAAGCCATGGATGGAGGAAATGGCAGAGGGGAAAGATCGTACCTGCCTGTTAGAAAACAATAAGGCGGCTACTTGTATTCATTGGGATGGTGATAGCGCAAGAGCAGTGCTTATTATCACTTGGAAAGATGCAGGTATTATGGAACAGATAGAAGCCATGTTTTTGGCGGGTGGAGATTCCATTGATTTTGTTTGGAAACCAGAAAAAGAACCAGATGAACAGATGATTTGTGCAGATTCCATATATTATCCGTTTCGTATGATCTACAAAGAGAGTAACGATGCAGAAATGAATCATTTTTTTGCTGTTATTGGATTAAGTAGTATATTGTTTATGTGTCTTTGCTTGACGATTGCAGTTATCAGTATTCAAACATGGAATCGTCAAATCTATAGACCACTGTATCGGCTGTTGATTGAAGCCTTTGATCATATGGAAAAAAATGATTTCAGCTATAGAATTGAGGTGCAGAATGAAAATGATTTTTTTCATTCTGTTTATGAAAAGTACAATCACATGGCAGAAACAATGCAACAATATATAGAGACAAATTTGCAGCAAAAGATTCTTGTAAGTCAATCAAACTTGAAACAGCTTCAGTCGCAGATCAGTCCGCATTTTATGTATAACAGCTACTATGTTCTGTATCGGATGATTCGAAGAGGAGATCAAGAAAATAGTCTTCATCTTGCAGAATATCTGGGAAGTTTTTATCATTATATTACAAGAAATGCAGATGATGAAAAGCATCTGTCAGAAGAGATAGAACATGCAGAAAATTATGCCAGAATCCAGAAATACCGTTTTCGCGATAATTTACATGTAGAAATTGCCAAGCCAGATGAATGTATTGCTGATGTGTATGTGCCGCGGTTGATTCTTCAGCCAATCTTAGAAAATGCATTTAAATATGCATATGAAAGTGGAAATGGAGATCCAATGAGATTGGAACTTGGCTATGAGATTCGAAGTGATCGAGATTTTGATATTATAATAGAAAATAGTGGAGAAATTTCGGATGAGACTCTACAAAGCCTTAATGAGAAACTACAAAGTACAGATATGCAAATGGAAACAACGGCAATTATTAATATTAACAGAAGACTGAAATTGTATTTTGGAGATAAAAGTGGATTGTTGGTTGGGCGTTCGGAACTTGGAGGATTAAAGGTAATTGTACATGTATTTATGGGGGAGGAAACATCATGAGCATTCAGGCAGGAAGAACGATTAAAATAATAGTTGTAGATGATGAGCCAATTAGTGCGGATGATATGTCAGATGTAATTCGGGATGAATTTGGAAAAAGCATGAATGTAGATGTTCGTACGGCGTACAATGCTAAAAGCGTCATAAAGATGGTCGAAGAATCGCCTTGTGATATTTTGCTTTCAGATATACAAATGCCTGGTATGACAGGGCTGCAAATGGTAAGCAGACTGAGAGAACAGTTTCCAGATATGCGAGTTCTGTTTCTGACCGGTTATGATGATTTTTCTTTTGCATACGAGGCCTTTCGGCAACATGCAGTTCAATATATTTTAAAAACAGAAGGTGATGAAGTAGTTCTGGCAGCTGTGAAGAAGGAAATAGATCGTTTGCGCGAAAATGAGAAAATTATGGAGCGCATTAATGATGCAGAAGAACGCTATACACAGATGTTGCCTGCATATAGAAGACAGTTGGTTATGCAGCTGATGTTGAATCAAAAATGGGAATTGGATGAACTGGAAGAGCGAATGCTTGCAGGAGAATTGTATCTGGTGGTTGGGCTGCTTCAGGGAGATCATAACCATCATGTAAAAACAAAAATGATTACAGCAGGAGCAGTTTCCCAAATTGTTGCGGGATCATTTGGAAAAGAGCTTGCGTGGAGTGAATATTATTTATTCGATGATGTTTTGATTTGGGTATTTGATTTTGATACAAAGCAGTCTGTTTCCAAGACATTGTTCCATCTGATGAGAAAGGCCAGACAGCAGTTGGAGGAGCAGTTAAAGGTGACTATGTTTTTTATCGTCTCAGAAGAAGCAGTAAATGGATTGGATTTAAATGAGAAGTATGTTCAAATCAGAACTATGCTTACAAATGAGATTCTTCGCGGTTCTACAGGTGTTGCTATCCGTCATCAGGCTGATGTAGAGGGTAAAGAGGTAGAAAATGCAAAAAAAGTTTCTGAAATGAGAAGAAATCTGGAAAACATTCAACTTTTGGTGCGAAAGGGATCTATTTCAGAAGCAAACAATGACATTAATGAAGTGATTGCCTATTTAACAACACATTCTCAGACAGAAAATTTGCTGGCAGTTGAGGCAGCGCAATCTTTGAATGCAGCAATTTTATCATATGTGAATCGAAATGGTATGATTTCTCTAATTGTAGAGGCAGAACATTCAGGTGCGATGGGCACAGTGGCTTATTTCAAAAAACTACAGGAACTTTTAGTGAATGAAGCTGAAAAAAGGATTGACAATACCGTGAAATCTGTGGCAGAATCGGTAGTGAAGTATATTAATAGTCATATCAGTGAAAATGTAAGTACATCAGTATTATCAGATGTAACTGGATATAGCTCAGGCTATCTTTCTAGGATTTTTCGCCAGGAAATTGGTATGAGTATTCATGATTATGTATCTCAAACAAGAATGAATCTGGCTAAGGAAATGCTTGTGAATACTAATTTAAAAATCTACGAGGTCGCCGAAAATTGTGGATACGAAAATACGACTTATTTTATTAAGATTTTCCGCATCAGCACAGGGATCACGCCTCAGGATTATAGACTAAAGGGAAAGCATTGAGTGACTGAATATGTAAATGAATTTTTTGCGCAATGAAAGGAGACATTATGAAATTATACAGAATTAAGAATCGCCAAAGCTTTGGCTTTTCAGCTGAAAATCCGACTGGACAAAAAAATGGTGGTACAAAGGGTAAGGATTGTGAGAAATTAAGACCGTGTATTCAGATTGCTCCGGGAGAAACTGTTACGCTGTGTGATACAGATGGCCCTGGCATGATTACACACATTTGGTTTACCGGATATGTTGGCCATAGCTTTGTTATGCGTATTTACTGGGAAAACGAGGAATTTCCGTCTGTTGAAGCGCCTATCTCTGCATTTTTTGGCTGCGCATATGATGAAAATTTCAAGGATCGCGACGGCAACTACATTGTTTTAAATTCAGCGAAAATTCTCACAGCACCAGGACGTGGCTTTAACAGCTACTGGGAGATGCCATTTGCAAAGCACTGCCGCATCACTATGGAAAACCGCAGCAAGAAGGAAGAAACGCTGTACTATATGATCTCAGGCTGGTACGGCGAGATTCCTCAGGATGCAGGCTATTTCCATGCTGCATATCGTCAGGAGCATCCAGTTACGAAAGGACGCGCATATACAATTATTGATGGAATTGAAGGCAGAGGCTGCTTTGCAGGTGTGACACTCGCAACAGGTATGAATGGAAACAACACCTGTTGGGTAGAGGGCGAAGCAAAGATGTATATTGACGATGACCAGTATCCAAGCATGAATTATACTGGAACAGAGGATTATTTCTGTGGTTCATACGGTTTTGGAAATGATATCATTTTGAATCGTTACCAGACATTTAGCGGAATGTATACAGGACTTTTTGCTATCATGGGTGACAATCGCGAATTTTATAACGGACAACAGCGCTTCTTGCTGTATCGCTTCCATGAGAAGGATCCGGTGTATTTCTCTAAGAATTTCAAGATGACAATCGACAACCTTGGATGGACAGGACCACGCTACGATGATTACACATCTGTTGCATACTGGTATCTGGAAAAACCATCGAAGCTCGCAAAGGAACTGCCGAGTGACGAAGAGATGGTAATGAAGTAATAAATTGATATATGCCCACGGTGAAAACCGTGGGCTGTTTGTTTATTGGAGAAAAGTTTTGTTCTTTTCCTACCTAATATTTCCATTTTATTCCCAATTTCAAAAAATCTTATTTTAATTTGCTATGATATGAACAGGATATCCAATTGTAGACAGAAGATTAGTAAACGGAGGAAGAGAAGTCATGAGAATTAAGAAGGTAGTGGCAGCAATCACAGCAGTGCTTGTGTGTATTGTAATTATAGCCAGTACACTATTTGTATCAGGACAGCAGGGACTAGTATGGTTGTCAGTACAGTCTCTGTCTGGCGAAAAATTTGTAGCTGTTAGAGATAAGGAGATGAGAAGTTTGTTGAAAGATTCAGCAAAAGAAGTGATGCATCAAGGCAAAAAGGTGAACACAGCCGATTATGAGACTACATATGGTTCAGTATTGTTTCTTGTCAATTGGATATGCCCAGTTCAGATAAAGGGAGCATATCCAAAGAGAGAGGCCAAACAAAATGATGATGGGCAGAGGAGTATTGTTAGTGATGGCTATCTGGTTCAGATTGGCTTTGAAACTTATCAGATAAGTGAAGAACAGTATAATCTGCTTTTGGCACCCAACATTACTTCTTTGCATGAGACTGGATACGGTGAAGACGAATATGCACAAACAGATTGATCAGAAAGCATACAAAAAAGCAAATTAACAAAATTATATCAAGATAAAAAGATGAAGGTAAGCCTGTCTTTAATGCTGAACAAGAACTGTTTGCAGTGCTCAAATTAGAACTGTTTTTGAACAACTGATAGAACTGTTTTGCAAATAAAAAAACAAATATCAAAAGACTTGCATCGGTCCAGAAGCGAAGCAGAGTATTCTTGATTTTTCGTACAGAACCTTTTGCAGCATTGATTCGTGATCCATCTGACAGAAAAACGGTATCCCCTTCAATCTTTTCAATATGAGAGACACTGCATATAATTTGATTGATATAGATAAATTTATCTGCAGGAAGATTCTTATATACACTTTTTAAGGAACTGCGGATGCGATATTGCGTACCAGTTTCATCTTGAAAAACGCAATAATTCCCCTCACGAACTATGTATATAATACGATGAAGTGGCACACGTTCCAATGCAGTACCAGATTGTATGACATAATATTGTGAATGAATCGTTTTTATTTGTGAAATCGCAGATAAGAATGCTTCTTCAAGCCGTTCTTGGAGATGTGCTTTTGGCAAAAAACGAAACGCAGGCAGTTGAAAAGCATCGAAAACCGCATCAGTCCGATTGGATACAAAAAGAAAAAGACAGTCAGACTGATGCTCTTTTATCTTTTTGGCGAGTAAAAAACTATCCATATCAGGAAGCTGTGTCTCAAAAAAAAAATAGATCAAACTGAATATTATCTTCGATTTCATAAAGCAGAGGCGCTCCTTTTGAGAAACAGCGAATTTGGCAGTTAGCTTTATGGGATGCTGCCAATGTTTTTATAGAAGCGGCCAGCTTATCAGAAGCGGCTGTATCATTATCACAAATTGCAATTCGTATCATAGTTGTCAGGTGCCTTTCGTTTTGCTAGTTACATTTTATTCTACTTAAGTTTTTGCTGTTTTTCAATGGGAGTGATGAGAAAATGGAGATTTCTGGTGAGAGATAAGAAATAATAGCAGCCCGCTTCGTTTTAGAAGAGGGCTTTTTGTTGTCAAAAAAACACTAAATTTTTTTATATACTATATTGCAATATAGAATAGTATGTGATATGATGCAGCTAACAGGAAAAAAGAAGGAGGTGTGAGCATGAATGCTCAGTTTAAAAAAGGAGCGCTTGAGTTGTGTGTGCTGTCGCAGCTGGCGCTTCGTGATCAGTACGGCTATGAGCTTACTGAAAATATTTCAAAGGAGATGAAGCTGGCGGCAGGTACGCTGTATTTGATCTTAAAGAGGTTGAGGGATGAGGAATATGTGGAGACATATCTTGTCGAGGCAGGGGAAGGACCAGCTAGAAAGTATTATCACCTCACGGTGAAGGGCTGGGCCTATCAGGAACAGTTAAAGAAAGAATGGTTTGATTTCACGGCAGCAGTTGATCGGCTGATAGTGAGCAAAGAAAGTAATTAAATGGAAAATAGCAGCCGAGTTAATATACGATGCTGAGTATGAAGAAAGGTGGAAAATATTATGAAAAAGGACGAATTTTTTGCACAGCTGCGCACTGCGTTTGCAGGGATGGATGAGGAATTGTTGACGGATATTCTCGGTGATTACGAGAATCATTTTAAGGAAGGTATTGAAAACGGAAAGAGTGAAGAGGAGATTTGTGAAGAACTTGGAAATGTTGAGGAAATCCGTCAGGCATTCTTAGATGAAAATCCGGCTGCTATGACAATAAATGTCAATTCAAATTCGGACACAGTGGGTAATTCTGATATTTATAATCGTTTTTATCCAGGCATTCAGCGTGTCAATGCTCAGCTCACAGATGCCGATATTGAAATTAAAAAGAGCAGTACAAATGATGTAGAGCTGTCTGTAACTGGTGGGCTTGCAGATGATATGGAGGCATTAAAAGAGACGCTTCGTGTCAGTGCGTCTGTTGGAACACTTTCGATTCAGCAGGAAAAGAAAGCAGGGATAAGTGTTTCTTATGCTGCCTCACGCTTATTTGGCCTTAAGGTGGGGAAATATTCAGCTAGAATTGTTATTCATATTGCAGTGCCAGAGCAGTTTGAAAAAATTGAGGTAAAGAGTATAAGTGGTGATATCAAAGCAAATAACAGCAATGCAAAGACTTTATTGATTCATACTGGAAGCGGTGACGTAGGAGTGGAAGATTGTCAGGCAGATGAACTTTTTGCATCAAGCATCAGCGGCGATGTAAATGTGATCGCATGCAAGGCGGATAAGATGGACATTGTGAGTGTAAGCGGAGACATAAAGGTCGAATTTGATAAGAGCGCGCAGTGCAGAGCAAAGAGTACCAGCGGTGATTGTAAAGTGACGATTGGAAATCAGGTAGATGCTGTAGTTTCTAGTACCAGCGGTGATGTAAGCGTTCGCTACATTGGAGAAATTGGACTCGAAATGGCGCTTTCCAGTACGAGTGGTGATGTTTCTGCTGTTTGCGGAGAAATTAACAGTAAGGGAAAGAAAAAAGTGCAGGAGCGCTTTGGTGAGCCTGACAGTAAGTTAAAGGCATCTACTATATCTGGTGATATCAAGGTACGCGATTGTTAATAAGATGTCAGTGGGAGAAAAAATGAAGCAAAATAAAAAGAAAAGCAGGGAATTTAAACGTAGATTATTCTATAAAAATAAAATGTGCTTTATCGCATCCGTAATAATGACCATTGTTATGAGCTTCTTGAACCTGATGATTTCATGGCTGATTCAGCAGATCATGGACAGCATGGCAAATCAAAATATGCAGTCTGTTGTGCGATGTGCATGGATTGCAGCGAGTGTTGTTATTGCCTATACCGTAGCGAATGCAGTTTATCGAGCTGTATATCCAAGATTTTTACAACGGGCCATGCAACAGTACCGCGATTATGCATTTTCGCGGCTGACACAGAAAAGTTTGCGCTCTTTTTCAAAGGAAGGAACCGCACTTTACGTTTCTGCGTTGACAAATGATTGCACGTCAATTGAGAACAACTATTTAGCTGCAACTTTCACCTTGATTGAGTTTCTCTTTTGTTTTTTGGGTGCATTGATCATGATGCTTTATTATAGTCCGGTGATGTTAGTTCTTGCAGTTGCTTTGTCATTTCTGCCGGTGGCTGTCTCCATGACGGCAGGAAATCGCCTGACAGAGCAGGAAAAGGAAATTTCTAAAAAAAATGAGCGTTTTGTTTCAATTGTAAATGAGCTTCTGTCTGGCTTTCCAGTCATCAAAAGCTTTCGTGCAGAGACACAGGCAAGTCGTTTATTTTCACAGCGAAATGAGCAGGCAGAGGAGGCAAAGAAAAATAAGCGCCGTACCGAGCAGCTGATATCACTTCTGGCAAATGATGCGGGAATCATTGCCCAGATGGGAATTTTTCTGGCAGGTGCATGGCTTGCAATTAGCGGCAAAGGAGTAACAGCTGGTGTTGTAATCGTATTTGTCCAGCTGATGAATTATATTTTAAACCCAATTAGTCAGGTGCCGCTTCTGTGGTCAAACAGAAAGGCTGCGATTGCACTGATGGAGAAATTGTCAGATGCATTATCAGAGAATGTGCGCGAAGAGGGAAGAGAAAAGCTTAATGGTTTTTCAGAAAAGATCGAAGTGAAGGATCTGACGTATGGATATGAGCCAGAGAGTCATGTGTTAAAAGATCTGGATGTTCAGTTTGACGCAGGAAAGAGCTATGCAATTGTAGGAGGATCAGGAAGCGGAAAATCGACGCTTTTGAATCTTCTGATGGGAAGCAGCAGTAACTATCAGGGCGAGATTTGCATAGATGGTGTTTCAATTAAAAATATTGAAAGCGAATCGCTCTATCAGCTGATGACATCAGTGCAGCAAAATGTCTTTGTTTTTAACGATACCATAAGAAACAATGTCACTATGTTTCATGAGTTTCCAGATAAAGAAGTTACACTAGCATTGGAGCGCTCCGGCTTGTCAGAGTTTATCGAAAAGCGCGGCGAAGATTTTGTCTGCGGCGAAAATGGCGCGAATCTGTCAGGCGGTGAGCGTCAGCGAATCAGCATTGCAAGAGCGCTTCTTAGAAAATCACCAATCCTTCTGGTTGACGAGGCAACTGCCGCACTTGATGCCGCCACTGCAAGAGCAGTCAGCTTTTCCATACTGAATCTGGTTGGAATGACAAGAATCGTCGTAACGCATCGCCTAGAGGAAGCGATTCTTCGCCGCTATGATAAAATCCTTGTCATGAAGAATGGAACAATCTGCGAGCAGGGAAATTTCGATACGCTTATGCAGCAAAAAGGACAATTTTATTCGCTGTTTCAGATTGCGCACTAAAGATAGATAACTCTTGGTTAAAATGTCAAATTCTCAGTTGCTGTCTTGCAATATCCCCCCAAATGGAATATTATAAAATTAGCGAGATTACGAGCAAAGAAGGGAGAACAAAGAGGCATGGAAGTTCTTGTAGTTGTAGATATGCAAAACGATTTTATTGATGGGTCACTTGGCACTAAGGAGGCTGTTTCAATTGTGCCGAAGGTTGCAGATAAGATTAAGAACTTTAAGGGATTGGTTCTTGCAACAAGAGATACACATGAAGAAAATTACTTGAGTACGCAGGAAGGAACTAATCTTCCAGTGCAGCATTGCATCCGCGATACGAGAGGATGGGAGCTGAATGACGAGATCGCGTCATTGATCGATGGAAATCCGATTGACAAGCCTACCTTTGGAAGTGTGGAACTCGGAAAACGTCTTGTGGCACTTAATGAACAGATGGGAATTGATAAGATTACATTTGTGGGACTTTGCACCGATATATGTGTCATTTCTAATGCAATTCTGGTAAAGGCATTTTTGCCTGAAGTTTTGATTGAAGTAGATGCTTCATGCTGCGCAGGTGTGACACCAGAGAGCCATGAGCGTGCGCTTCGTGCAATGGATAGCTGTCAGATCACAATTATATAATGGGAGGAATCCGCAATGGAGAAAGAATTTGTATTCAAAAAAGGAAGTGTTGTCGTAGAGACAAATAAGGGAAAGGTACGTGGTTATGCCTACAATGGAGTGTCTGTGTTTAAGGGCATTCCGTATGCAAAGGCGAAGCGTTTCCATGCGCCAGAGCCGCTTGAGGCATGGGAAGGTGAGCTTGATGCGACAAGTTTTGGCTATGTGTGTCCGCTTCTTGATATGCCAAAGCCAGCTGGTGAGGTGTTTGTACCGCATCGCTACTGGGTTATGGATGAGGATTGTTTGAATCTGAATATATGGACACCATCATGTGATGAAAAGAAGCGTCCTGTTCTAGTATGGTTTCATGGCGGCGGCTTTGAAGCTGGTTCTTCAATTGAGCACATTGCGTATGAGGGTGAAAACATGAGCAGAAGAGGTGATGCAGTTGTTGTATCAATCAATCACCGCTTAAATGTGCTTGGATATTTTGATTTGTCTGCATTTGGATCAGAGTATGCCAATTCAGGAAATGCCGGAATGGATGATATCATTGCGTCACTAAAATGGGTGCAGGAAAATATTGAGAAATTTGGCGGAGATCCAAAGAACGTCACAGTATTTGGTCAGTCAGGCGGCGGTGCAAAGGTGACAACGCTTCTTCAGATGCCGGCAGCAGATGGACTTTTTGCAAAGGGCATTAACATGAGCGGTGTAATCAATGATTTGATGCCAAAACGTGGACAAAGCGGAAAAGAAATCGCTGAGGCTGTTATGGAAGAGCTTGGCGTAAGCAGTGTAAAAGAACTTGAAAAGGTACCATATGCACAGCTTGCAGCCGCTTATTTAAAGGTGCGTCCAACATTTCAGGCACAGGGAAAATATAGCGGCGGTGCCCCGATCCCGAATGAATTTTATGTGGGCGATCCAAGCGATGTAGGTTTTCGTAAGGAAAGCAGTAATGTTGCACTTATGGTTGGAAGTGTATTTGGCGAGTTCTTCACATTTGCACCGATGCCATTTGACAGAAACCATATGACAAAAGAAGAAGGTGAAAAGGTCGTTGAAAAGGTAATGGGAGAAAAGGCAGCATCAGAGCTTCTTCCACTCTTTGAAAAGGCGTATCCGACACATAATCCTGTCGATCTGACTGTGCTTGACACCATTGTTCGTGTACCGCTTCTTGACTATGTAAAAGAGCGCAGCAAAATGAACGCACAGACATATTCATATATGTTTGATCTTGAACTTCCGCTTGATGGCGGCTGGGTTCCGTGGCATTGTGCAGATATTCCGTATGTTTTTGCAAACACATCATTCACGCCATATACACAGGAAGCAGGCGTTACAGAGCGCATCGAGACAGAGATTTTTGACAGTGTTATGTCATTTGCGCGCACAGGTGATCCAAACAACAGCTCAATTCCTAATTGGCCGGCGTGCACACCAGATCATATCTATACACTCGTGACATCAAAAAATACGCGTGTTGAGTGTAATTATGATGATGAGCTTATGAAGGTTATTCCAAAGTATCGTCCTACTGATTTGCGCAACCATAGCGAAGAAGAAGGACAGATTCAGCATTGATCGGTTCTAGAGTATAAGATATAAGAAAAGGCAGGTCGTAATGACCTGCCTTAAATATTATCCACTATGTTTATTAACTAAAACTGTATTTTGCTTACACTTCATTATGCATGATACCACAGCCAAAAAGAAAAGTCTAGTAATTTTTTTCTTTTCTGCTATTCTAAGGATACAGTTGTTACAGTTCATGCGTTATGCTATGAAAGCCCTCCGGTGCAATGGTTTCGTCGCCGGACTAAACTCCGCAATATTGGCTTATCCATGAACTGTAAATAAAATATTGAATTGTCGTGCGGCAGAAAGGAAGGATGATACCGTGGAAAACGAGCAGATGTTAGAACAGAAAAAGCTAGATGAATTCTTGCAGGTCATCAACGAAAATTTAAAGGAGTTAAGAGAGAAGAAAAAGGAAGTCGATCAGGAGAACAAAGAACTCTATGATGCTTACATGGAAGGCGATGTGGAGCTGTATAGCTCTCTTATGGTCAGCAGTACGATGCAGGATCATGTGAATCATTCCATTACAGCAAATGAGAGTGCATTGGAAAAGACACATTTTGGCAGAATCGACTATCTGGATCAGGAGAAAGGGGAACAGTATCGCCTCTATGTTGGAAAGCACGGAATTACAAAAAATGCAACAGATATTGTAATTATGGATTGGAGAGCAGCGGCCGCTTCGATCTATTATGAGGGAACGACAGGAGAATGCAGCTATCGGACGCCACAGGGTAAGATGATTCCGATTCGCCTTGATTTGAAGCGTACATTTGATATTGACGGTCCTGTATTAAAGGGCTTCTATGACAGTGATACGGCGGCAAATGACGAATTGCTGATCAAATATCTGGCGAAAAATAAGGATGTGGTGTTAGGTGAGATCGTTGCGACGATTCAGCAGGAGCAAAATACCATCATTCGCGAGCGACCAAATCGCAGCATGATTATACAGGGAGTAGCAGGAAGTGGAAAGACAACTGTTGCAGTTCACCGCATTTCTTACATTCTGTATAATTTTTCAGACCGTTACGACCCGTCTGAAATCTGCATCATCGGAAGCAATGATATCTTATTAAATTATATTGCCAGCGGTCTTCCAAGTCTGGATGTGTACAATACAAAACAGTATAGGATGGAAAAGCTGTTTGAGTATCTGATTGGCGCTTATCTTCCAAAGAAATATGAGATTATTCCGACATTAGTGCAGGAGAGCAGCGAGCTTCGTCTGAAATCGTCGCTTGCATTTGTGCAGACAATTGAGCGTTGGACAAGAGACGAAGAAAGTCGAATTATTCCGACAGAGGAAGTGCGCGATAAGAGCTATACATTTCTCTCACAGGAGAGTATTGACCAGTACTGTCGTTATTTTGACGACCGTTCCGTCGTATCTAAGATGGAAAATTTAAACACGAGACTGGCAGCGGCGATCAAGCTTGAGATGGACGGTGAGGATGCAAATGTGCGAAAGGAAATGCTCAAAAAATATAAGAAGCATTTCTCTAAGAATTATAAAAAGAGAAGTCTCGTACAGCTGTATCTTGATTTCCTTTTCAGCTTGGAGGAACATCTGGCAAACACCACAGAGAATGCGAATGTCACAGAAGATGCGAATGAAAATAGTACGAATACGAACATAATGAGTAGTACAACTTGGTCCGAGTGGAAAAAGCGTGTAAAGAAGGGATTTTTTGACTGCTATGATCTGGCAGCGATGGCACTTCTGGCGCATGGTTGGCTCGACGAGGGCGATGACGATGAGTTTGCACAGATGTATATTGATGAGGCGCAGGATTATGGCGTTGCTGTGTATTATGTAATTAAAAAGCGAATGCCAAAGACTGCATTCATGATTATGGGCGATGTCTCACAGAATATTAACTACGACAGCGGAATGAATGACTGGGAGGAGCTTCGCCAGATCATGCTGCCAGATTCTAAGGATCCGTCAAATGAAGGTCTTCGAGGACGATTCTATACGCTCTGTAAGAGCTATCGAAACACCATCGAAATCTCCAATTTTGCGGCACAAATTCTTGACAGAAGCAGCTTTAAGACCTATCCGATTGAGCCGATCGTTCGCCACGGCAGTCCCGTTGGTATCTGGAAGGAAAATGATGAGACTGCGATGACGATGCGCGTGCAAGCATTGATTGAGCAGTTGAAGAAAGAAGATTACAAAACGATTGCTCTGATCTGTCGAGATGAGGACGAGGCGGCGCGCTTAAAGGCACTGACAAATTGTGTGAGCGACACAGGCAATGAGGCAGTTGATTGCACAACTGATAGTGTAACTGATGGTGCAATTGCTGATACAAGCGCGGATATAATCGCTGGTATAACTGTCACGGTGCTTCCGCTTGCGCTCACAAAAGGTCTTGAGTTTGACGCAGTTATTCTGTACAACCCAAATGAGGAGTGCTATGCGGATTCCGACCGTGATGCGAAGCTTTTGTATGTTGCGGTAACGCGTGCATTGCATGAGCTTCATATCGTGTATACAGGCGAACTTTGCAAATTGCTTAGCGATTGTCCAACGCAGCCTTAAGAATCTGCAGTTCATCATAGTACAGACAGTACCCGGGCGCGTTATTTTTAACATCTTCCATCAGTTGATTTAGATCAAACCATTTTGCTGACTGGATTTCTGACTCCTGCAGCACAAGATCTTTGAGCTGCACAGGTTTTGTGTAGAGATACAGTGTACTAAATTCATGGTTGTGAAACGGCTTTCCATAAAAGATACTGTGGCTATTTCCTTCATGTGTGCCAATAGGAATAAGATCGCTAGGTGAAGCCTTGATTCCAAGTTCTTCTGAGAGTTCACGAATCGCAGAATCAAGGACAGAGCTTCCTGCTGGAACATGACCGGCAGACGAGATATCATAGCAGTCTGGGAAAGAATCCTTGTCGTGGCTTCGCTTTTGGAGAAGCAATTCATAGGCAGGCTTATTTTGTGAAGTGCCGGCTTGTGTGTCAGAAGCGATTTTATCCTTTGCCTCAACAGGACGCACAATCCACACATGACCAGTTCTGTGCGGTGTATCAAGAAGATGGCACAAAGAACGCTCCCTTGTCAGTCCTGTCGGTACACCGTTTTCATCTAAGATATCGAAAAGCTCAAGCTTTTTGCCATTTAGATTTGCGTCAATAAGGCGGTGCTCATTTACCTGATCATAAGTGAGTTTCAATGAAAAGAAAGGTGCATCTTCCAGCAACAGCTTAAAAAAGATAAGATCCCCTTCAAACAAATTTAGCGTCAGCAATTTATCCTTTGGAACCCACTTAAGCTCGCCTTCATTACAGGAGGTCATTTCACCTTCAAAGCCATCAGCCGTATAGAGGCAGACATATTCGCATATATCGCGGTAAACAAATGTCAGAATACCGCGCATTTTGTAGGAAGTCAGTGTGAGTCCGGTTTCTTCCTTAACTTCGCGCAGCAGACACTCATCAGGACTTTCATTTTCTTCAAAGTGACCGCCAACACCAATCCACATATCTTTATTAAAATCATGTTCCTTTTTTGTGCGATGCAGCATCAGATAATGATCGTCGCGCTCTAAATAGCAAAGTGTAGTAAATTCCATAGCATTTTGTCCTTTCAACCTGTGTTTCGTTTATCGTAGCACAGATTACAAGATACAGCAATAAGGGTGTCGAAATACGCGATTGAAATTAGTTGAAGATTTTGTCGAAATCTAGTAGGATAAAACTGCACGAAAAGTGCAGAATTGTTGAACGAGGAAATTGCAAAAGATTAGAAACGTGAATAAAAATACTTTACACGAATGAATAATGAAGGGAGAAATCATGACGCAGGATGAAAATTTATGTAAAGAAACAGCAAAGGCGCTGATAGGATATTACTCATGGCATCTGGATGAGCTCTTAGAGCTTTACAATGCGATGGGACAAACGCATGAGAAGGATTTGTCTAAGCTTCATCTTAAGATAGAGAGCGATGGCGCATATATCTGGATGGATGGACTTCATACTTATTTCATCAAACTGTAAGATTACAGTAATGGAAATTTCCTCACAGTTGTGGTAGAATAAAAAAAGCAAGCAGATGGGAAACCAGACTGCATTCATGGAAAATAGTGGCATACAAAAAATGTTATGCGACATTTCAGAACTGTGAGGAAGCAAAATGAATTTAATGACATTATTAAAACCAAAGGGAGAGATCGAGTATCTTCACAAGGAGGATACGCTGCGCCAGGGACTTGAGCGTATGAGAATATATGGCTACACTGCGCTGCCGGTTATCGATGAGGATGGCTGTTATGCCGGATCGGTAAACGAGGGCGATTTTTTATGGTATATGTTAACATATCACAAATGTGACATGCAGGAGTTGGAGAGCTTTCAAATCAAAGAGATTATCCGTAAGGATTGGATGCCACCAGTATATGTATATGCTACAATAGATGAGATGATTGAGCGTGCATCAAATCAAAATTATGTACCAGTTGTAGATGATCGCAATGTCTTCATTGGCATCATTACAAGACGTGATATTATCAATGCATTTCGTCGCCAGCAGGATCAGCAGGCAAATCAAAATGAGGGAATAAAGGTACAAACAGAAAGGATAATGCATGTGGTATGAGAAAGATATTACTTATTGGAACGGGCGGAACAATTGCCTGCGGACACAGTGAGGACGGATTAAAACCGCTTCTTACGCCAGAGCAGCTTCTGTCGTATGTGCAGGATTCAAAGGAATTTTGTGAAACGGACACTATTCAGCTGATGAATCTTGACAGTACAAACATCGAACCAAAGCATTGGCTTGCTATGGCAGCCTGCATTGAAGCACATTATGACGAGTATGATGGTTTTGTCATTTGTCATGGAACGGACACGATGGCATTTACGGCGGCAGCACTCTCTTATCTGATTCAGCATTCACCAAAGCCGATTGTTATTACAGGAGCACAGCATCCAATAGACTTAGAGGATACTGATGCGAGAGTAAATCTTATGGATAGTCTCAGGTTTGCAGCAAGCGAAAAGGCACATGATGTATGTGTTGTATTTGATGGGAAAATTATTGCCGGAACGCGTGCAAAGAAGGAGCACAGCAAGAGCTATAATGCATTTGCAAGTGTCAATTATCCATATCTTGGCATGATTAGTGACGGACGTGTTCTTTTGTATTTTGAAGAGCCAAAAGAGATGGGACCTGTACAGTTTTATCATGATATGACTGCATCAGTAGGATTAGTTAAGCTGGTGCCGTCTATGCCTGCTGATATTCTTGATTATGTGGCAGGACGATGTGATGCTGTAATCATCGAGGCATATGGTGTCGGTGGTCTTCCTGTTTACGAGCATGGAAGCTTTTTCGATGTGGTACATAAGTGGACACGTGAGGGAAAGGTGTTTGTAATGGCTACACAGGTTGCCAGAGAAGGCAGCAATCTTGCTGTATATGAGGTTGGAAAGAAGGTAAAGGAAGAGGCAGGTGTCATGGAGGCATATGATATGACACTAGAAGCTGTTCTGACAAAGCTTATGTGGATTTTGCCGCAGACAAAGGACGCAGGACAGGTGAAGAGACTGCTAGGACAATGCATTAACAGAGATATTCTTTGGACGCGCAAATAAAAATGATCTGGCATGATATTACCTTATGTTTCATAGGATAGCATAGGCGGTCCGGGAGACAGCCGGAAAGGCGTAGGTAATTCTATGAATGATTGGGGAATGTCGGTACTTAGTCAGTATCCTGTGACAGTTCGTACAACGCGAAAGGTACGGGGCGCACTTTTATGTGATACAAAAGAAGGACTGTATCTGCTTTCAGAATACCGCGGAAAACAAGCGCGGTTAGAGGCAGAGGCGGCCCTTCTTTTATATCTGGCGGAGAATGGGATGGTGCACACAGACCAGATCATAAAAAATGAGAAGGAAGAACTGCTCTCTAAAAATGAAGAAGGCACGGGTTATGTGTTAAAAATGTGGTATCCATGGCCAGAATGCAGTGTAAGCAGTATTGGTGATCTCGGACAGGCTGTGAATAGTCTTGCGCGGCTGCATGTTTCTATGAGGCGCATGCCAAAGCACCTGCTTATAAAACAGGAGAAAGTGCAGTCTGAAGAAAGCAAACAGGATATTATAGAAGGCAATGCTGTCACAAATACACATAAAGAAAGGCAGAGCCTGGCCTGTCAATATGAAAAGCACAATCGTGAGCTTCGCCGTGTGCGTGCTTATCTGCGTCGTAAAAAGAAAAAATCAGTTCTTGAGCAGTTCATCCAAAAAAGCCTTGATGAAATGTATAATCAGGCAGACACTGTAGTGCGTGCAATGATGGACGGCGGACTTTATGAGGTGGAGGAACAGGCGAAAAAAGAAGGCCATCTGATACATGGCGCGTATCATCAGCACAATGTACTTATTGGTCAGGGGCAGACGGCAGCAGTAAATTTTGAACAATTTCGTGTGGACTGTCAGGTTTGTGATCTGTATCAGTTCCTTCGAAAAATCATGGAAAAGCATAACTGGAATCAAGAGCTTGGAATGAGGCTTATTCGCGAATATAACAGAGTCCAAAACATGTCACAAAAAGAAATAAGCCTATTAGGATTTATGATTGCATACCCGGAAAAATATTGGAAGCAGGTAAACTTCTACTTTAATAACAGCAAATCGTGGATTTCTGAGAAGAATATCGAGAAAATAAAAAAGGCAGTGGAACAAAATAGTGTACGCACTGCCTTTGCTGATTGTCTGCTGCAGAAGCAGCTGTAAAAGTTAATTATTGGTCAAACATGCGGTAATACTGAAGAATTTCATAATTATCAAGCCATGTTTTTTCTTCGCCAGTGGCTTCCTTTAAATAGTGACATGTACCGTCGGTGTCTACATAGCCAACTGCATTGACGACAGGAAGCACTTCTGACATCTGTGAGAGGAAGCTTTGATATTTTGTAAGGCCAAGACCGGCAACCTTGGCAACTTTTGTAGAAAGATAATTGGCACTAATTGCAAGATTACTTTCCTCCTCGATATCATAATTTGCCCAGATAAAGAAAGGAACCTGCTGACGCTTTTGCTGTTCTTCAAGCGTCTGGTTATTGATATCGAGGCCATTCTCTTCGTAGATTGGTTCAACAACATAATCGTTTGGCTGATGATCACCGAAGAAGACAACAATTGTTTTCTTGTCAGAAGCAGAAAGCTCAGTAAGCAGATAGTTAATTGCGTCATCAGTGTATTTCATCAGGGAAAGATAGTTGTTTAAATATTTGGTACTCTTTGTATTTTTAAACTTAGCTTCAATAGACGGAGTGAAGTTATCATACGGTGTGCCATAACTGCTGTGATTTTGCATTGTTACATTAAAGATAAAGGCAGGATCGGTGCTTTGATTTAAGACATCGAGAACCTCTTCAAAGTCGGCCTGATCGCTGACATATTTTCGAAGCTGTTCGCCGTGATGATAATTTTTCAAGGAAAGAAACTGTCCAAATCCCATCTTTTCATAAACAGAGCTTCGATTCCAGCCAGAGGCATTATACGGATGCATAGCAGTTGTGCTGTAGCCTAATTCCTTCATGTGTGAAACAATTGACAGAGCATACTTATTTAAATACTGCTGATAAGGAATACTTCCGCTTGGAAGAAATGCCATCGAATCTCCTGTCAGATATTCAAACTCTGAATTTGCCGTGTTGCCGCCAAGAACAGATACATAAAGATGACCGCTTATGGTGTTTGGAGCGCCGTCAAGCAGACTTCGAATATATGGCATAAAGTCTTCGTTGCAGGAAAAGTCACCAAGTACAGTAGGATCAGAGAAACATTCATCCATAATGACAACGATGTTTGGAAGATCATCGGCAGTAGAAGAAGTTTCAGTCTGCTCATCAAGAAGCGATTTAGCATATTCTTTGCTGTAGCCGTTTGGTTCATCAATTCTAAGATAGCGGCTGTCCATCAAAAAGGCAACGAAAAAGCCATTTGTCTTAAACATATATTTTGGAGTAAACAGCGTGTTGTCAAGGCTTGTATAATCTGCAATGTCAGGCTGATATAAAAAGTGGACATAGCAAGCAGACGGAATGATTAAAACGCAGCAAAGTGCCAGACGAATCAGTCCGCGAATTGTCTTTTTAGCGCTTAGAGCCGGGAAATGAAGATTACATTTTCCGGCAAGTATTATACATCCTAAAAAGCCAGCTGCAAGCTGAGCAACAAGATAAGTGATGCTGAAGGTATAATTGTTTGCAACAGTGGCTGCAGTTCCAACTGAGAGCAGATCCCATGGCAGAATCGGTGAGGAGCGAAACAAAATAACAAAATAGTTCGCCAGACCGACAATCATGGTGAAGATAAGCAGAATATCAAGTGAGATTTTTGTTGATCCGCTTACGAAGAAGAAAAACAAAAAGAACAAATAGTAAAAGACAAGGTTTAATAAAACAGCGTCAATTTCCATCGTTTCCCAGACAACATGTGTCATAGATTCCAGTAAAAAGAATGCGGCTGTCGGAAGAATAATAGTGATGACAGCCTTTACAACTGGATGCAGAGAAATTGGCAGCACGTAGATAACCATAGAGACAACAGCAATGGCAATCAGAATTAATAGATCCGGCAGGGAGAAACCATTAAAAAAGCAGGCCATTCCAATGCATATGGCAAAAAGTGCTAGAAAAACAAAAAAGCCTGCTTTCTGTCGGAGCGACCAGTCGGACAAGCTTTGTTTATCTTTGGAAGAATGTAAAAAAGTCTTCATAATACATGTCACCTTTCTTTAAATATTGTATTTCGCTTCGTTAGTATATCACAAGATTTCAGTAAAGAATAGGAGTATTTTGTGAAAAATTTTTGAAAAAAGATTCCATTTTTTTGTTTTATCTAGTATACTTAGGGTAAAAGAAAGCAGTGTCCTTTAAAAAGCGACACGGAAAGGCATGGTTTTTATGGATTATCAGGCATTGTACGATGAGTGGCTGACAAGCCCGTGTTTTGACGAGGCAACAAAGGCTGAGTTAAGAGGAATTTCAGAGGAGGAGAAAAAGGATCGTTTCTATACGGAGCTGGAATTTGGTACAGCTGGTCTTCGCGGCGTTATCGGAGCTGGATTAAACCGTATGAATATTTATACAGTTCGTAAGGCAACACAGGGACTTGCTAATTATATTATCAAGGCAGGAGAGCAGAAGAAGGGTGTTGCAATCGCATACGATTCCCGTCGTATGTCCCCAGAATTTGCCAAGGAAGCAGCACTTTGTCTGGCTGCAAATGGCATTAAAGCATATCTGTTTGAATCTCTTCGCCCGACACCAGAGCTTTCATTTGCTGTAAGAAAGCTTGGATGTATCGCAGGAATCAATATTACTGCATCTCACAATCCGCCAGAATATAATGGATATAAGGTATATTGGGAGGACGGCGCACAGATTACACCGCCGCATGACAAGGGAATCATGGCAGAGGTAAAGGCAATCACAGATTTCTCCACCTTAAAGACGATGCAGGAAGATAATGCACGCGTGGCAAATCTGTTTGAGATTATTGGCGGTGCAATTGATGACGCATATATTGCAGAGTTAAAGAAGCAGGTAAAGAATCAGGATGCCATTGACGAAATGCAGGATCAGCTGACAATCGTTTATACACCTCTTCACGGAACAGGAAATGTACCGGCAAGACGTGTATTAAAGGAGCTTGGCTTTACTCATGTTTATGTAGTTCCAGAGCAGGAGCTTCCAGATGGAGAATTCCCGACTGTAAGCTATCCAAATCCAGAGGCAGCAGAAGCATTTGAACTGGCACTTGCACTTGCAAAGGAGAAAAACGCAGATCTTGTTCTGGCAACAGATCCGGATGCAGACCGTCTTGGCGTATATGTAAAGGATGCAAAGACTGGCGAGTATCATTCTCTGACAGGAAATATGTCTGGATGTTTGCTTGCTGAGTATACAATCAGCCAGATTAAGGAAAAGAAAGGACTGCCAGAAGATGGAGCTCTTATTAAGACAATCGTTACAACAAATCTTGCAGATGCAATCGCAAAGTCTTATGGAATCCGCCTGATTGAGTGTCTGACTGGATTTAAGTACATCGGACAGCAGATTCTTGGTTTTGAGCAGAGTGGTAAGGGAACATATCTGTTTGGATTTGAGGAGAGCTATGGCTGTCTTATTGGAACACATGCAAGAGATAAAGATGCTATTGTTGCGACTATGGCACTGTGCGAGGCTGCTGCTTATTATAAGAAGCAGGGAAAGACACTGTGGGATCAGATGCTTGCAATTTATGACAAGTATGGCTATTATAAGGACAGTGTAAAGTCTGTTACCATGAAGGGTATTGAGGGTCTGGCAAAGATCGCTCAGACTATGGAAAACTTACGTGCAAATGCACCAGAGAATATCGGACCGTACAAGGTACTGCAGGCAAGAGATTACAAGTTAGATACTTGCAAAAACATGGAGACAGGTGAGGTAACACCAACTGGACTGCCGCAGTCAAATGTACTGTATTATGATCTTGAGGACGGCGCATGGCTGTGTGTAAGACCATCAGGAACTGAGCCGAAGATCAAGCTGTATTACGGTGTAAAGGGAAGCAGCATGGAAGATGCTGAAAATAGAAGCGCTGAGCTTGGAAAATATGCAGAAGCACTTTTAGGATAATAATATAGGATAATAAAAGAATTAGCCGCTTGCTCATCTTTTGATGGGTAAGCGGCTTTTTAATGATTAATTTTCAGATGGATCTCTGTTTTCAATCAGATTGATGCGTCTTATGTGGCGCTCATCGTTAGAAAATGGTGTATTTAAGAATGTATCAGTAATCTTTACAGCAAGTCCGGGACCAACAACGCGTCCGCCCATACAAAGGATATTGGCATCATTGTGAAGTCTTGTGGCTTCAGCGCAGAAGCAGTCAGTACACAGTGCAGCGCGGATGCCAGGAACCTTATTTGCTGCGATGGAGATACCGATACCTGTTCCGCAGATTAAAATACCCTTGTCGCATTCACCGTGTGTAATGGCATCTGTTACTTTGCGTGCATAAATAGGATAATCCACTGAGCTGTTGTCGTAGCAGCCAAAATCCTTAAATGGCAGATTATTTTCCTCTAGGTATTTGATAATCTCCTGCTTTAATTCGTAACCGCCGTGGTCGCATCCAAGTGCTATCATAATATGATTCTCCTTTGATCTTTGTGTTAAATTTTACCCCAAAGGGCATGTTTTGTTACGCTTTTTGCTGCGATGATTCATACTCAGCAATCTGATTCATAAGTGGCTCTGTCAGTGATTCAAAACGGTCTCTGTAAATTGCCTGAAGCAGATCATCGAGTTGTCTGAGTGCGCAGCTCATACGCTGTGAAGAGAGAAGTCCGCGCTCAAAGGCATCTGCCAGCTCATCAAGATCCACTACGCGAGTGTTTCCGTCTGGCTTGACTATCACATCTGCCAACAGATCAGTAAAGACATAAGTGTCGCTGTCCTTTTCGTAGTTTGTCTCAATGATGTCACAATACCAATACATGAAATCGTGACTGTGCGAATAAAATCGGCTGATCTTAAAACCACGGTCTAAAAAGTAACATGAATAGCCGTATGCAAGATCAGACTTTGGATGAAGCGTTTTCCAGAATGTAATGATTTTTTTATCATCGTGATATAGGATTTCATCATTAGTTAACAGTATTGATTCAAGTGGTATCAGACGGTTTCGGTAGAGCGTTGGCTTAGACATAGAATCCCTCCTAATCAAAAAGTGGCTAAAATAGGCACTTTTTTCTTAGTATAGCAAAGATGACATAGAATGGCAACACGCAAATTTTGCAAAAGATTAATGTGTATAAAGTTTTTTTAATAGGAAATACTTTCCAATAGGAGCAGAAAGGAGGCAATATGTACCGTATATTGACAGGGCTTTGCTGTGCAGTGTGGTGCGCAGTGATTGCGGTGGAAGCGTTTGGGCTGAATAAAAGACAGGAAATGGCGCTAGACAGCTTTGAGATGGCATCTTGTTTTAATGACGAATTTACAGATGATGTGACGGCACAGATTCGCCTTTATGGTACTGGTCCTGCATTAACGTCAGAAGAAGAGATTACAGAATACCTTGAGGGTGCGGCGGCCGTCTGTCAAATTTACAGTGGATATGGGATTATAAAAAAGAAGGAAACGTATGGATGTATATGGGAGCTTGAAGGTGCAAATGAAGATTTTTCCTGGAGCCTGCAATACTTAAGAAAAAATAATGACGAAGATACAAATGAAAATCAGACGGCAATAAAAAATGACAATATGTGCGAAGGGCTGATCAGCTGGCAATTTGCGGGAGACTGGTCAGAAGAAATGCAAAAGATATATGAGAAAAAAGAACGACTGGAAAAATACAGCCAGAGCCAATCCAAACTATGTCTGGAGCTAATAGGAAGCTGGCCGCAGTTAATGACAAAAGAACAGATAGATGAATGTGCTAAAAAGATGATAAATAAAGCAGGCGCATCGCTTGTAAGTGCCAAAGGACAGGATAATCTGCAACTATACTATGGATATGGGGAAAAATTAGGAGAAGTGATAAGGTTTCAAAACGAAAGATCAAATATCAATCTGCTGTACCGTATAAATGGCGAGAAAACAATATGTATTCTCGGTTTTCCAACGGTACAGTGGGATGATTAGTTAAGGCGTGGAACACTTGAATTTAATGCGGCATAAAATAAAAGTAAATCCGTCTGAAAGGATCTTGCTATGATATGGAGCAGTCACAGCCAGTATGGGCTGTATCATCAGTCATCACGCTTTCGGCCGCAAACCCCACAGGATGCATTGATCGCACAAAGGCTTGAGGAAGCAGCAGATGAGATTCAAACGCAGTACTGGAAAAGCCTCTATCCGGAAAAAATAAAAAAGATACAGCAGGAAATTGAACATACTTGTGATGAGCTTGATTATGCAGGAAGCTTTATTTATGATGAATATCCAGATAAAATAAATCTTAATCGAACAGGACGTCAAATCTGTGAGCGTCTTAGAAAAAATGAGGAGTTTAGAGAAATACCGATAGAGGATCTATTTGAGGCAAGCGGACACGATGCATTTATGCCGCCACCGCCGCCACCATTTGGGCCACCGCCGCCACCATTTGGTCCTCCTCAGGGACCACCGCCGCCTAGGCCGCCAAGACAGCAAAGCTGGCTGGAAGATATAGTAAGTGTACTTTTATATCAGGAGATTGCAAGGCGAAGGTGCAGACGATGCAGAGGACGATATTGATGTGAACGGCAGTACAAAAAAAGACTTGTGATTTTACTAGATTGCAAGTAAAATAAAGCCATAACAATACCCTGTTAATAGGGAAAAAGAAAGGTATGGTTTTGATTTGAAAAAGCTAATTCGAAGGATTCTGCTGCTGATTTTTATTTTTGCAGCTGCATTTGGCAGCTTTGTAGTATATCAGCAGTATACACAGAAAACACAGCAGACAGACAGCTACGAAACGATGCAGTCAGGCACACTTGCCGCTGTAAGGCTTAAGTATCTTACAGATAACAGCAATATTCTTCGTGGTTATACACAAAAGATGGATGTTTCCACGATGAGGGGCTGTATTACGCCCCTGTCGCAGGAACATAAACTGTCCATTCAGATCGATCAGGCGGAGAATGTCGGTCAGGTTTCATATGAAGTCAGAGGCCTTGATGGCACACGTCTTGTAGAGGATGGTGTGATAAGCGGATGGGAAACGGATGGCAGCACTATGAAGACACAGCTGCAGCTTTCTAATCTGGTAGATGAAGGCAATGAATATCAGTTTGTTTTATGTGTCAGTCAGAAGGAAAAACCTGTCTATTATTATAGCAGAATTATTTATCTGACAGATGAACATACAGAAAGCCTCGTTGGTTTTGCACATGATTTCTGGCAGGCATCAATTGACAAAAACAGTGATTTTGTCGTCAATTACATACAGCCAGATGAGACGATGGGAACAGATGATTTCAGCTACGTGAATCAGCATTCAAGAAGTGGTATGATCACGTGGAATGGTCTTTTAGTTGAGGCTGGAACAGTAGAGACAACGCTTACGGAGTTAAGTGACAGCCAGGCAAGTATTACATTGACATATCCTGTAACAATAAGTAACGGCACAGACAGCAAAACATGTATGGTGAATGAAAATTATGTTGTGCGTTTTAGAAGTGATGTGCTTTATCTTCTTGATTTTGAACGCCATGTAAAAGAGCAGTTTTCGGTAGCAGCACCAGTGTATGCAAAGGGGGCACTGCAGCTTGGCATTACAGATGAGGAAGTATCCAAGATGGCATCAGATGATGAAAATATTCAGGCATACGTGTATGACGGACAGCTGTTTACATCAAATGAAAAAGATAATTCATTAAGTCTTATATACACATATCAGGATGGAGCTGAGGATAAATCATTTTTAGATGGGTACAAGCTACAGCCAATTCGTGTTGAAAACAGCGGCGATATTTATTTTATGGCATATGGTTATCACAGCAGAGGAAATCATGAGGGACAGGTTGGCGTTAGCTTCCTTCATTATAAATGTGAGACAGCCTGTATTGATGAAATCTTCTATATTCCAGTTACATTCTCGGAAGAGATCCTTATGAAAAATATGGGAACGCTTGCCTATGTCAATAATGAGTCTGATTTGATGTACCTTTTGTATCAGAGTACTGTGTATTCTATCGATTTAAGCAGTGGAGAGAAGGCACAGCTTGCTAAGGCATCAAGTGCAGGAAGCTTTTACTCCAATAAATCAAGCAGCCTTATTGCCTGGGAGGAGGGCGATGAGGGATATGCAGGCGTGATTAGAATTGCCGATCTAAGCACTGGAGAAACGTATCGTATAGATGCAGGAGAAGGTGAGTTTGTTCAGATTCAGGGCTTTTTGGGCAATGATCTGGTGTATGGCACGGGAAGAAAGAGTGATGTGCTGACACAGGCCGGACAGGTAGTGCATAAGCCTATGTATGAACTGGCAATACTTTCATTTGATGAAGACATGACACAGTCTGGTGCATATCAGATGGATGGATATTATATAGAAGGAACACAAATTTTGGAGAACCAGCTAAACATTTATCGTCTTACAAAGAACAATGCGTCTGGAAGCTATGAAGAAGCGGCTGATGATCAGATGTTTTTCAATAATCGAAGCGATAAGAAGGTTACAAGCTTAACAAAGAGCAAAATTGCAGATGATTTCCAGAAGGTGTGGTCTATTAGTATTCCTCTCGATACAGAAAAGGTGCAGACAAATGGAACACTTTGCAAGATTCGCGATGCAGCTGCCTCATATCAGTTGAACTTAGATGATGGTGATCAGGGGCATCTTTACTATGTATATGCCAAGGGACGCTTACAGCAGATTGACAGTGTGCTTTCAGATGCTATTGACACCGCATATGATCAGATGGGAGTAGTGGTAGATGATAGGGCAAGCTATGTTTGGACAAGAGGAACTAGAGCGCTGAGTAAAAATCTGACATTTGAAGAACAGCAGGCAAAAAGCGCAGAAGATGGCTTAAGGGCATGCTTAGAGATTCTTATTTTGGCTGAAGGCGGAAAGGCATCTTTAGTAGAAGCACTTTTGAATGAGAAGACGGCTGTTGAGGATATTATGACTCAGGCAATAGAGGCTGAAAACACAAAAGATACATCAAAAAGTGTAAGCGGCCGTGCAGAAAATCTAAGAGGCAGCAGTGTAACACAGATTTTATATTATATCAACGAAAATCATCTGGTGCTTGCAGTTACTGGAGACAGCAGTGCGCTATTGCTTACAGGCTATGACACAAAAAATGTAAGTGTGTATGATTCCGTTACATCAGAGACTACTACGATGGCAATTGCTGATGCACAAGAATATTTTGAGGCATATGACTGTGCATTCTTTGCATGGATAAAATAAGGAAAGTAAGTTATGTTTTGTAGGAATTTTTTCCTAAAAAAGTGGCTGATTGCGCTCTACTGTTATAAAAATTTTGCATTGCACAAAACAGTCACACTCTGTATAATAAAAAAGAAAAAGTATGAAGCAATGTTTGCCCGCCAGAAAGCATAGTGCATCGAGGATGAGAGCAGACGATAACAAAAGCAGGAGGAATTGCAATGGAGAAGGAGTCGGTTATTGTATTAGACTTTGGTGGTCAGTATAATCAGCTGATTGCACGCCGCGTGCGCGAGTGCAACGTATACTGTGAGGTAAAGCCTTACACGATGAGCCTGGAAGAGATCAAAAAAATAAATCCTAAGGGAATCATCTTTACTGGTGGTCCAAACAGCGTTTATGATGAAAAGTCACCACATTATGACAAAGCCATTTTTGAATTGGGTATTCCGATTCTTGGTATTTGCTATGGTTCACAGTTAATGGCATGGAGTCTTGGCGGAACTGTAGAGACAGCACCGACAAGTGAGTATGGACATACAGAGGTGGAGGTTGACACAGAGGACGCTTTATTTGAAGGCGTATCAAAGACAACTGTTTGCTGGATGAGCCACACTGATTACATTGCAAAGGCACCGCAAGGTTTTCGTGTGACTGCACATACACCTGTATGCCCGGTAGCCGCAATGTCCTGCCCAGAGAGAAAGCTTTATGCAACACAGTTCCATCCGGAAGTTATGCATACAGCAGAGGGTATGAAGATGCTCTCAAACTTCGTATACAAGGTTTGTGGATGTCACGGAGATTGGAAAATGTCATCCTTTGTAGAGACAACAATCGCACAGCTACGTGAGCGTATCGGTAATGGCAAGGTTCTTTGTGCATTATCTGGCGGAGTAGATTCTTCTGTTGCAGCCGTACTTCTTTCTAAGGCAATTGGCAAACAGCTGACTTGTGTATTTGTAGATCATGGCCTGCTTCGTAAAAATGAGGGTGATGAGGTTGAGGCTGTATTTGGACCAAACGGCTCATATGAGTTAAACTTTATTCGTGTCAATGCACAGCAGCGTTATTATGAGAAGTTAAAGGGCGTTACAGAGCCAGAAGCAAAGAGAAAGATTATCGGTGAGGAGTTCATCCGCGTATTCGAGGAAGAGGCAAGAAAGATCGGTGCTGTCGACTATCTGGTACAGGGAACCATCTACCCGGATGTTATCGAGTCTGGTCTTGGAAAGTCAGCTGTTATTAAGTCTCACCACAACGTAGGAGGACTTCCAGACGTAGTTGATTTCAAGGAGATCGTAGAGCCGCTTCGTATGCTGTTTAAGGATGAGGTTCGTAAGGTAGGATTAGAGCTAGGCATTCCGGAATATCTTGTATATCGTCAGCCATTCCCGGGCCCAGGTCTTGGAATCCGTATTATCGGAGAGGTAACAGAGGAAAAGGTAAAGATCGTTCAGGAGGCTGATTATATCTACCGTGAGGAGATTGCAAAGGCAGGTTTGGATAAGGGTCTTGGTCAGTATTTTGCAGCACTTACAAACATGAGAAGTGTTGGTGTTATGGGTGATTTCCGTACCTACGATTACGCAATTGCGCTTCGCGCTGTAAATACTTCAGATTTCATGACTGCTGACGCAGCGCAGCTTCCGTGGGAAGTACTTGGAAAGGTAACAAACCGTATCGTTAATGAGGTAAAGGGTGTAAACCGCGTAATGTACGACTGCACAGGAAAGCCGCCGGCAACAATAGAGTTTGAGTAACAAAAAAGCTCTTTACTTATTATTAGAGCGTTAAATATACCCGTTGGAGAACAAGACGTTTTCCAACGGGTTATTTTGAATTTAGTTCAGAAAGGGGACTTTATGTATAATACTATTGTAACACTTAAAAAAGGCGAAGGCCGAACGATCAAATCTGGCGGTGCCTGGATCTTTGATAATGAAATAGAAACTATTATGGGAAGATTTACAAACGGAGATATTGTGACAGTACATGATTTCGACGGATATCCTATGGGAAATGGTTTTATCAATCAAAATTCTAAAATTCGTATTCGTATGATGACTCGCAAAGCAGATCAGGTAATTGATCATGATTTTTTAACAATGCGCGTGAAAAATGCATGGGATTACCGTAAGACAACTGTAGATACTTCATCTTGCCGAATTATTTTTGGTGAAGCAGATTTTCTTCCGGGACTTGTCATTGATAAATATGAAGATGTTCTGGTAGTGGAATGTCTGGCTCTTGGCATGGAAGCTTTTAAAGAAGAGATTGTGGAAATTTTAAAGGAACTTCTTCTAAAAGATGGCATCTTAATCCGCGGAGTCTATGAGCGCAGCGATGCAAACGAGCGCACAAAAGAGGGACTGCCAAAGGTAAAAGGCTTTATCGGGGATGAATTTGACACAACTGTGGAAATTATCGAAAACGGTGTGCATTATCTTGTAGATGTGGCAAATGGTCAGAAAACAGGATTTTTCCTTGATCAGAAATATAATCGTCTTGCTATGCAGCGTATATGCAAAGGCAAAAAGGTATTGGATTGTTTTACCCACATGGGAACGTTTGCGTTGAATGCAGGTATTGCCGGTGCAAGTGATGTTACCGGACTTGATATTTCTGAATACGCAGTTTCTCAGGCAGAAGCCAATGCACGCTTAAACGGACTTCAGGATACAGTTCACTTTCGCTGCGCGAATGTGTTAGATGAATTACCAAAACTTGCTGCAGCAGGCGAAAAATATGACGTAGTTATTCTTGATCCGCCTGCTTTCACAAAATCAAGAGAAGCTACTAAGAATGCAATCAAAGGATATCGTGAAATCAACATGAAGGGACTTAAGCTTGTAAAAGACGGTGGCTATTTGGCTACTTGTTCCTGCTCTCATTTTATGACACAGGAGCTGCTAGCAAAAACCGTAAAAGAAGCAGCAAAAGCAACACATAAAAGACTTCGTCAGGTGGAATTTCGCACACAGGCTCCAGATCATCCGATTCTGTGGGCGGCTGATGAAAGCTATTATCTAAAGTTCTTCATTTTCCAGGTTGTGGAGGAGAAATAATGAGCCACCGGGGACAGGAACGGTGGATTTTTACCTGTCCCCGATGGCTCGCCATCGTCTTATTTATTCTGAAAATTTATCACCGTAATGAATATGCATGTCTTCCCAGTCAGTAAATAATACATAGAATACTCGACCGTATTGTTGACTATTTACGATTCTTCCATGATCAAGTACAGAAAGATAAGAGCCGTCAGCTTTTCGAAGATGAAAGTGAATATAATCATTTTCGTTGCCGCTGTCAATTTGTTCCCAAATGCTTGATTCTATCTTTTGCTGTTCATCTTCCCTAATCAGGTTGCGAAAGCTTTTTTTGGCAAGCCTAAATAGTTCATCCATATTTTTATAGCCTGTCATGCGAAGAAACTCGTGGTTTGCATAAAATAGCTCGTCATCAGTTTTGTCAGCTCTGTATATAATAAAAGCGCCCGGAAGATGTTCGGAGATATCCTTGAGGGCAAATCCAAGTTGTTTGCGAGCACCTAACTGAAGACCATTTCTGTAAGCCATGCATCCATTTTTTCCATGAAGTTTTATCTCATAAAGAGCAGCATCTGCACAGCGCATGAGCTGAGAACGGTTTGAAGCAAAGGTTGGATATTCAGCATATCCGAGCGAAATATAAAATTGATATTCCTTTCCATTGCATGAAAATACCCTTGGAATTTTTGTGAATTGCTCCAACTGTTCTTCTGCATCGTCATATGTGCAATTAGGCAGAAAAATACAGAACTCATCACCACCGTTTCTTCCTAGTAATGCATTAGATGGAAAAAAGTTTTTCATACTATCAGCAAGATTTTTTAAAGCTTTGTCGCCGTAGGCATGTCCATAGATATCATTGATAAATTTAAAGTCATCTATGTCAAGGAGTGCGACTACAAAATGTGACTTCGGATTTTTTGCAATCATTTTTTCCACTAATTCATCAAATCCATAACGATTGTAAATATTGGTAAGAGAATCCATGTGCGCCAGAGTTTGAAATTTGTTTTTATTTTCTTTCGATGATAACCATACCCAGGTAAGACATGACATAATCAATACGATAGAAGTAAAAAATCCAATGATAATGATTCAGCGCAGAAAACCCCGGCCGTTCGCAAGAACGTCCGAGGGATGAATGCGCCAATTACAAACAACGCAACCATCATTCCAATAGGGTTTTCTTCTGGAATTGTTGGTTTTTCTTGGCCTGATGTTCTTCAGAACGCTGTG